>Ga0325403_1003210_pt1 | contig 14827 bp, 7 predicted proteins | sample PopdelMetagenome_19_FD_205665 | JGI IMG/M metagenome (GOLD analysis project Ga0325403, IMG submission 205665) | Populus deltoides microbial communities from Bellville, Georgia, United States - Xylem-PdKOR-R4 | ecosystem: Host-associated > Plants > Phyllosphere > Stem > Wood/Secondary xylem...
TCTGCCATTACAATTTACAACCATAACAATAATAACTATAAATTTGGGATTACTATAACTCTTGTTATTACTCTCAAGCACAATATTAATCAGTATAAATTTTTATTAATTATATGCAAATCGGTCTTTGACATTTGTTTTCTGCTCTTTAAGCTGATGGTATCAATTTACAACTTCCAACAATATCGCCATGTGGAACCACCAGGCTGGAAATTGAATTGGGCATGGAAAGGCAAAGAGGTGATATGGTCAATGCAGGGAGCTGAGGCTACTGAGCAAGGAAACTGCACTGAATTCAAGGAATCAACCCTTCCTCATTGTTGTGAGAAGGAGCCATTCATTGTAGACCTTCTTCCCGGAACCAATTATAATGCCCAAACCCAAAATTGTTGTAAGGGAGGTGTACTGTCATCCATGAAGCAAGATCCTTCCAAGTATGTTGCTACTTTTCAGATGGCTGTCGGAGGTTCTGGCACCAATTCCCAATTTATAATGCCGGAAAATTTCACACTTGGAGTTCCAGGCTATAGTTGTGGGGGTGCAGTTAAGGTAGAAGCCAGCAGGTACACAACAGATGGAGGCCGGCGATGGACACAGGCTCTTGGTAATCACTTTCAGAACTTTACTACTTTTTCCATGACAATAGTTTAATCCTTTCATCTTTTTTGTAAATTTCCCTGTTCTGTTTTCTTGAAGCGACATGGAATGTGACTTGCATGTACTCCCAGAGTTTAGCATCACCTACACCAAGATGCTGTGTTTCCTTGTCTGCATTCTACAATCAAACTATTGTTTCGTGCCCCAGATGCAGCTGCGGCTGCCAAGGACAACCTGGAACAAAATGTGTAAAGTATATCTCCCCAACGTTTTTTAACATTTTTTTCATCATGTGTAGGGCTTGCTTGGTAACACACTTCAAAAAGATTTTAGTGTCTTGAATTTGCAGATCAACTGATCATTATTTGTTTAGAAGGGAATTAAGCTCTGTGAAAACTGGCAGGTATGGTGAGACCCCACCATTGCTGAAACAAAATCAAGATCCAACACCTGTAGTAAGGTGCTCCGAGCATATGTGCCCAATAAGGGTGCATTGGCATCTGAAAGAAAGTTACAAACAATATTGGAGGGCTAAAATGACAGTTACAAATTTTCACATCATGAAAAATTATTCAGAATGGAACTTGGTGGTGCTCCATCCCAACCTGCAAAGTCTGACACAGGTTTTCAGCTTCAACTACGCACCCCTCAATCGATACGGATATATCAGTAAGTTGTTGCACAAAGCTAGCTTCTATCATATTATTATTGTTTGGTGATCTAGCGAAAAGAGAACATCCATATACTTTTTATTTTGAAAGAATATAAATTAACTGTAAAATTATCCCATAAACATATATATTTTTATATCTGCGTATCTGTTTTTATAATCAAATATGTTTTTTTCATTTCTGTACTCTCTACTCTTCTTTCTTCAAAGACGCTAACGAGATGCAAACTTAACCTGCATTCAGCAATTGTCATTATATCATTAATTAATTGTGTTTTGACATTAAATTACTATGCAGATGATACTGGGATGTTTTGGGGGCTTCCGTTTTACAATGACATTTTACTACAAGAAGGAAAGGATGGGAATTTACAGACTGAAATTTTACTACGCAAAGATCCAGGGATTTTTACTTTCAGAGAAGGTTGGGGTTTCCCTAGAAAGATTCAATTTAATGGTGATGAATGTGTCATGCCTCCACCGGATGAATATCCATCGCTGCCCAACAAGGGGCATAGTGCCTCTGCTACCACACCTTTCATAATTCTTTTCTCTTTGTTTCTCGCATTTATGCTCTAAAATTGTCTCCACATTAGTATTTGTTTTTTTGTTAGATAAGCTCACTGCCATTGTTCAAAAGAAATAATTTTGAGATTGTGTTTTACTAGGTTACTATGGTTCGCTATACACAATTCCCTCGGAAAAAACAAATACATGGTGAAACGCACTCATGATATAGAGTTAGCGGCGCACAAATTTCAAATTATATTTTGGTGGTTAAAATTAGGTTTATTATCAGAAAATTAACAAATATAAATAAAAATACTTATAAAAATAACTTTATTATTAAATTGCAACATTTATCAATGAACAATGTCATCGCTATATTCCTCAGTACATACTGACATAAATAGTTCATTGATATATACTAAAGAATTGCAGTAAAAAAATAATAATAAATAAATAACATGTCATTTTATAGAAGGTATTACCGACAAAATAAAGTTGTCGCTAATATGACATGTTGTTTTAAATAAATAAATAAATTCTTGATGACATGTTAATAAAATGGTTATTTGGTCGGTAATACCTTCTATAAAATAACATGTTATTTATTTATTTATTTTCTTATTGTAATTCTCTCAATGTACACCAATAGATTATTTCTGTCGGTATGTACCAAGAGGTATAGCGATAACATAGTTCATCGGTAAATGATGCAATTTAACAATGACATCTATTACTTATATCAAGTCCAGAAGATGTTCAAAAGTCATGCTCTTTAATAACATGTCATCAACATATCCCTTCATAATTTTTCTTATCGAATTTTTGAATATTTGATTAACCATTTATTGATATGTTGCCTTTGCATTCTTCAACATGAATGGCATTGCTCTATAGCAATAAGTACTTTCTATAGTTATGAAAGTCGTTTTCTCCTTGTCTTTGGGGTGCATGAAGATTTGATGATAACCTGAGTTGGCATCCAAGGAGCTCAAGAATTTGAGACCTACAGTGGCATTTACCAATGATCATTTTTGGGAGCAAATAACTATATTTTAGACAAGCTTTGTTTAAATAAGTGAAATCTACACACATTCATTACTTGCCATTATTCTTCTTGACCATAACCATATTTGACAACTAGACAGGGTATAACACTCCCCTGATGAAACCAATGGCCTAAAGTTTATCTTCTTTTGTTTTTGTTATAGCTTTCAGTCTTTCCCTTTCAAAGTTCTTTTTATTTTGACGAACTAGAGGGCAACTGGTTATTCCTTTAACTGGTTAGTAGCTATTTTAGGACTGATGCCTGGCATGCCTGATGCATCTGTTGTAAAATTCAACTTTTGAACTTGTAAGAGCTCTGTCAATTATTGTTATTGCGTCGGTGTCAAAGTGTATCCTATTTTTGTGATGGCTTGTTCATCCCCCCCCCGAAAAATATCTTTCAATTCCTCAGAAGCCTTAGTTTTGACTTTTATTATTTTCTTCAATGACCCTTGATGGTTCAATATTAGCACTTTCTTACCTTTCAAGCAAGTGGTGGCACATTGCTTAGAGGCTACCTAATCCCCTCGCAATGTGGCAACTCCATGTTGAGTTGGGAACTTTAATGCCAAGAACCTAGTATTGATTACAACATTGATTTGGTGTGGTAAGGGTCTTCCTAAGATGGCATTATAAGCCAAAGTCATATCAATCATAATAAAGTGTTGTTGGAGTGAGGTACATCATAGGGGAATACCAATCATAATAGGTAGTTTTAAAACTCCTTTCACTGGAACGCTTGAACCCTTTATCCTGTTGAGAGGACTCTTCACTTGTATCAGTTTTAAATAAGGGATTCTAATTGGGGACATGCTTCTATAGAGAGGATGTTCACTACACTGCCATCATCTACTAACACCTGATGTACTTTGTGGTTAGAGATAATAGTGGTAATGACAAGGGTGTCTTTATATGGAAAATTCACACCTTCCCCATCTTCAAGAGTATTGGCTTGTGCCATTGATCCAACAGTTTAGCAGCTATAAGGACTTGCTTTACGTGCTTTCTCTTTATATTGTTAAAGTCACCTCCTGCCTACCTTTAAATTCACATTGATCTTGGGAAGAGTCATTGCACATTAACCAGACTCTTCTCTATTCTGTTTTGGGTGAGAATCCTTCTTTAGATACTAACCAAGATAATTATTAGCTATCAACATTTCAATTTCTTTTTTCAAGACATAACAATCTTTGGTGTCATATCCTCTGTCTTTATGAAAAAGACAATATTTCTTCGATGTGAGGGTGTTGGGAGAAGGCTTCAAGGGTGAAGGATATCGAACAAACTCCTTACCTTGGATGATTGCAAGGACTTCGATGAGGGTGGTGTTTAATAGAGAGGTACACGTTTTGGAATAGCTTAAGCGTTCTCTTATTAGTTTCTTCTGACCCCTTTTAGGATCATTGTCCTTTTTGGAAGAGCGATTTATTTTACGAGCGACCTCGTTTAGAGGACCTATCTAGCTAGTTATCCTTTGGGCACATCTTATGTATCCTCCTCGTACAACTCAACGTATCCTAGTGGATCTATGAGCCTCTCTCGCCAAACCTATGTGAAGAGCTAGTTAAAAGAGATGAGATGATTACACAGCTTCAGAGTGATTCCCAAGACCTACAAAGTGTAGCCCCCGTGACCAGCCAGGGCATTATGACTTTGAGAGTCCTCCACATGCTTCCCATAAGCCCCCCTCCACCCTCAGAACCTAACCCGAATGATGAACCTTCTAATTATTAGGTTTGTTCATGTCTTGTAATTCTTAAGTTATAATTATATTTTGAACATGTTTAGTAAGAAAATAAAAAAGAGAGGCACGTATTTAGGATTAGTATTTATACCTCAATTTATTATATGTACTAAGTTTTTTCTTGGTTTAGTTTGGTTTAGCTTTTTCAATTTCTATTATCATATGAAACCCACCAATATCTAGCCAAAATTTTTTATAAGATTTTCTAGTTTAATTTTATTGATTATTCTGCTCATCCTTGATATTTTCCTCGATCATTTAATACGAAAACAAGTGTTCTCAAAGCATAAGCAACAACACCATCGATCAAATGAACGCCTCCTCCCCATCCTAATCATTTCCTGAAAGTTAAGCTCAGCTTTTCTCAGAAGGGTTTACCTCTGAAGTGTACGGTGAATTTTATTCAATAGTGTTACAAGTAATACTAAGCAAAGCATCAAGCAATCCTTTCCCCAACTTGGGCAAAAGCGATTCTATAAATTTGAAGCTATAGCAGGCGAAAGAGCATTATTTCCAACCAGCCAAACGTTCCCTGCTCAAAATAATTCTCATCATTTAAACAGTGCAGGAAGCAAGCATGGATTTCATTGAACAGATTTTACAAGAGTTTCCTAAGAATAACAAATTTCGGACAAACCATATTCAACAAGGCCTCAGGATCCTTCACAGCTACATTAGATTCCAAAGTGTACATTCTAAATGGATCAGAAATGGATACAAATTCCCTGAGTTCTGATAACCTGAACATGCAGGAGAGGCCAAAATAGAAACCTCTTTCTTAGTTATCACCTCCGGTGAGTCATCTGCCTGCTCGATGACCACCAGGTGCACATGAAGATCAATTATCAAATTAAGATAGGGAAAGAAAGAACAGAAAAACAAAATGTTTGAATCAGGTGGAGAATGGGATGAAAGCTAGAACCCAGCTTTATCCCACTCAATGGCAACAACAATTATGGTCAAGTGGTCACGGCTAGACTTGGCAAGCCAGACATGGGCAAAGTAGTGGCACAACAACTATGTTGGCTACAACATGTCTAAATGCGGAGTGAACCAGTCACAGGGTCTCGGCTAGAATTGGCATCCTTATGTTTCAAAGAGAGGTTTGCAAATTGGGAATCCAAGTCCTTGCTTTTACTACGGCGATGATTTGAAGCAGGTTGCTGCTGCTGCTGCTGATATAAGGCTCGTAGCCTTCCAATTTCCCTCTCCAGAACTTCGTGCTCCACTGAAAACACCCTCAAAAAGTTCAGTAGCAGTAAGAGCATGAAAACTAAAAAATAAATAAAAGCATTTCCATTCATAATGAGGAAGATCAATAATCTCATTCTCAATGCATTATCAAAACACCCTCAAAAAGTTTAGTAGCAGTAAGAGCATGAAAACTAATAAATAAATAAAAGCATTTCCATTCATAATGAGGAAGATCAATAATCTCATTCTCAATGCATTATCAAAACACCTTCAAAAAGTTCAGTAGCAGTAAGAACATGAAAACTAATAAATAAATAAAAGCATTTCCATTCATAGTGAGGAAGATCAATAATCTCATTCTCAATGCATTATCGTCTTTATCTCGGTCACCTTCCTATGTCATTTCTATGCCCTAAAGTTTACTGTCCAAAAGGAAAGCTGTGCTTTCAAGAAGCAGCAAAGCATGCTCCTGCCATGCACATTCTCCACCCCTGCAGTCTCAAACCCCTCTCTCAAGTAACAGATAACGGAACCAAAGCATCCTACTAAAATTGTTCATTCTAAACTCTTGCCATATTCATTGGAAAATCTTTTAGTTGCATACTATGCAATCTGTTGTGACTAAGTCCCTTGCCATAAACATGCATTTCAGTGACATGTTCTTAAGCCACAAATGGCGACCGCATGTCCATCATGAGACAGTTAAAAACTCATGTTCACTTTAATAGATAGGAACAGTTGATATTGTATTCTGTTTTCTACCATCAACTTAATTATCTTTGACAGATCCAAACATGACAGTTTCCAGTCGATGTTTACCCAACAAAAGGCCAATTCATGTGAAGCAAAAGGTGTTTGTGAGCAGCCCACCCCATCTCGTTCTCACTAATCTTCTAAAGGGTGTAGAACATGATGGCAAGCAAGATAAGGAAATACATACAGAATATGCATGCACATGTTTGTGCAAATACATCACATACAAACAAATATAGATATACCTGTATAGTTTCTATAAGTGCAAAAGCATCAACAAGGGGGCTCGCTTGGTTGCTTTAAGGCACTACAATTATAATGCCTTCAAGTTACAAACTATTAAAAAAAAATTAATAATTGTATCATAATAACTTATCCTACCACTTAGTAGTTTAACTAATTATCCCATGATAATACTGGTTTCTAATATACAATTAAGACTCATATAGTACATTGTTACTTTCAAAAGTAAAATAAATACTATTCACTTCTTAACAAGTGATTATGGACTATTACATAGATTCACTAAATGAAGTGTTAAAAATCATCTTATCATTTTGTAATTTAGTTAATTGCTTTGTGATTGTGATAATTACAAACAATTAAGTACAATTTCAATAAAAAAAAAAATGTTTACTGTCACCTTAGAGAAGAAAAAAGATACTGTTTAGTTGCAATGAAAACATTTGTAAATAATTAGAAACTAATTAGTATTTACACTTATTACATCATAAACACGATCTTATTATTTTGTAACCTTAAAGGCACTATAATTACAGTGACCTTAAGCAACCATAGCAAGACACATCAACAAGCTCAAGAAAAGTTGAAGCACAAAGAAAATATTATGCTTTCAAGCCAACGCAGGTGGGCACAGCTGCTAATCAACCCAACAAAAAATTAACGAAACAGGAGTTAAACTAAGATTGTTAACAATCTTCTGTTATAAATAACAAGCTCAAGAGGAGAAGCCAGAGCCTGCTGAAGTGGAGCTGGATAATTTTTTTTTCTTTTAGGAAAGCTGGGGAATGTTATTTGGCCACAACTTTCATGGTTGGTAAAGATAAATTCAAGCAAACATCATGACTCAATCCAAAACTAGTTGAAGTTACATGGATCCAATTTCTACTTATCCTTGATTTGGCAAGATATGAAATTTTAAGCCTAAGGCCTACTTCAGCACCATCTGGCCTTGGCTACTTGAGGGAACCTAACAGCAATATTATTGACTGGTAATAGAAGCAAAAATAACTTTTAAGAGGCAAAGCTATAAGAATATCCATCTCACGTAGTAAAAACCATACAAAAGAATTAACACTATCCAAAAGATCAAATTCTCTATAAGACCTTATACAAGAAATTCACGAAAAAGCTATTCCTAATTATTTTGTTACATGAAAAAACCATGTTGCTGACTTGATTGTTAAAAGTAAATCCTACAACCCTGCCTTTAGTTCTTCTAGTTTCAAAGAACCACTCAACCTCCTTAGGTTGTTATGTGAGGGCACTAGCATATGGTTTTATTATATTCACTAACACATCTCCTCACACTACCTAAAGCTGAAATTTTAATTTTAATTAGAAAAAAGAATGAGGTTGTTAAGTTTCGAACTCTTAACCACTTGGTCGATGAGATCTTATACCATGTCAAGAACCACGCAATCTAAAGAGAAAGCTCAAGTTGTTAGGTAAGGCCTAAGAATGTGGTTTTATTATATTCACTAACATCTAAAAACTTTAAGAACATGTTGATGCTTTCCATCCCCAAATATGAATATTTCATGAATTTTACGAACCTTCTGCCAAGCCAACTATTTGTTTATTCCACAATAAATCCATAAAACAAGTCCCCTAAAAGTGCTGGATAACATTTTTCTTCAATATCCTTTTCTGTTCAAATGGAACAAATAAACAAGGTTGTGCATTTCAGTGATGTGTCTTACCCGCTTTCTTGGGAAGTTCAGCAGTATGAAATGGAGGAAAGCAATCATTGACTCTTTAAATTTTTATATGTTAGCATCATGACAAACTAAATGGTTCAAAAATTTCAACTCTTTCCAAACACCTTAACTGTCAAGAGGTCAGGAATTAGAGCTTACAGCATTTGATAAGCTGCTCATGGGCCAAATTTTCAAACCGTTGCTTAAGAGCTTTGTTCTCCATGCTTAGAATAAGATTTTGCTGATTGACAAATTCAAGCTCGGCTGAGACTTCAGATCCTTCTGCCTGTGGAGTACAAAATATAGTTATGACATCAGACAATTTTAGCAATTCATTCATTTCCCTTACAAATTAAATAGAAAATTACTCCTCACTTCAGCTTCTGCAGAAACTTAGATACTTGCCTGCAAAGCTTGTACATTTCTTTCCAGATCAGCTATGTACTGAAGTTTTCGGACTCTGGAGCGCTGAGCAAATTGCCTGCAGTGGATATAATTTTAATCTTATTAACAAAAGTATTTCTCTTCAACTCATTGCAGAGTACCTGAGCTTTATCACCTTTGCATATCCTTCATATTATAAGTAGCTATTCTAGCTCCTACAAACAAGTATCCAAAAATAACTACCAAACAACAACAGCCAAAGCACGAGTCATCGTCATCATACCAAATTTTAGATTGTTTATTAACAGATCAGAAATGTAGAAATAGCATAAGCCACTATGTATCCAGATATTCAACTCTCATAAATAAAGCCACATGTCATCAACAGATATGATTATCAAGAAAGCCAAGTAGAAAATGCAGAGGGAAGAAACACGTCCTCCTCAACAGATGATAAATCATGTTAAAGAGGTATACATGCATCCCTGAGTTACACATGGTTTGCTAGCTCCTTTCTTCTTCAATAGTTCTGCTTGCTTTCACTTTTGTCCTATTTGAAAATGATTCTTTCATCTCAAGAGTAGAATGGAAAGACAAAGAAAAAATACAAGGATAACCATCATTTTCAATGGAAAAAATCTTGACATATCAGTTCTTTTTCTCCCCTTTCCTTCCACATGGTAGAAGCATTATCATTTATCATCACAAGGAGAGGGAGGCTCCAAATATAAAAACTATTAATTCCACACAAAATAAAATCACAAAAATCACTTCAACTTCAACCTAAGACCTTTAAAGTGTGTCTGATAATGTCCGCCCTTGCGGCTTGACCATCCCCCTTTCCTTTTAGGGCGTTCAAACATGTCATTATTTTGCATCCACTAAATTCAGGCCGGTAGAATGTTAACAAGGCTAAATAAACACCTCAGTGCCTGTCTGGATGTTTTTTCAACATCTGCCTTTATGTACTATATTAATAAAGACGGAAATCAGAGTAATGCAGCCATGAAAATGGGGCATTGAGGTTCCATTTGTATTATTCAATTATTATTTTGTAAATTCTTGTCCTTTTTGGAGCTTAGTACTGTACGGATTATCTGGTGTTCCATTTTAGTAGGATTTAACTACCTAATTAGGAGTGTGTTGAGTCTGTAAATATCTATACTTGTCATGCTTCATATTAAGAATCGGAGTTTATGAATGAGTTCTTTAGCAATTAAGCTTTATGGTTGTGTCATGCAATCTTTTTTAAGGTATGTCTAAGTACCCTAGGTGTGGTGGTTGGATTTTCCACTTCCAAGATGTTGCAACTCTTAGAAAACATGTGCTAATCTAGTAGCCCTTGATTATGCATCCTTAAAATGATAAGCATTAGGACACCAATAATGGGGCTTGATCATCCAGTATATCAACAAAACATGCTTCGATCACAGAAAGAAAAGGGGGACACTAAATAGATTAAATGATGACACTAATGATTCGACTTGAGCCATGCTCTATGTCTAAGTAATATATCAAAGCATGCATGAGGTATTGATAATGAAGAAAAATAATACAGGACATACTGTTTAGCACGTTTTGTATCAGTCTCTGATGCAGAAGACTTGGAATTTGAGCTGTCCTTCTCGGATGAGATTTTTGAATCATGTGAACCATCGAGTGGATCTTGCTTTTCACTCTCTGAAACACTATCTGCTTCCCGGGGAGCACATGATGATCCTGAACTCTGCAGACCAGCATTCTCCCTGGGAGAGGAAAGACTGCTTGGGTACGTTTGGGCATTTAAAGATGAATCCCAAGCCCTATTCTTCTGTTTCGACATGTTCATTTCAGCATAGAGAGGAGTTCGCCTAACATCTTTGTAATAATCAAAGTCTTGAGATCCCCAAGAAGGTATAGATATCACATTTTTATATCTGCATCCATCCTGTGATGCATAATCCATGTTAGAAGCATTAGCTGCATCTATGTACGCAAAAGAGTCACTTGATGAACGCCTATGACCTCCTCTACGGACAGGTGTCTCTGGCTCATTAAGAAGATCATCAAGCCATGAAGGCTGATCCTCTATGAAGAGCATCTCAGAGGAAGTTCGCTGATGGTGTGTGTTTCCCTCTCTAGGCTTTTGAACAGTTTTTGATCCAATACTGCTGCTGGGAACATAATCAACATATGACGGAGAAACAATAGGAAAAGGACTTTTTGGAGGAAGTAATGCATGTTTTCCAGAGTACATGAAATTCCTTATGTTTGCTGACCCCTTGGAGTTTGCCATAGACAAAGCAATAGCAGTACCTGTCAAAGAGTTTTATATACAAAACAAATCAGGGTACTTAATGGCAATATGGGGGATCAAAAAATTATTTTTTCGAATGTTTTCCAGTCTCTCAAACACATCTCTCACAGAGGCCTCAAAGAGCAATGCAGATAGATAACCTCACAAAAGAGATTCAAAAGACCCATATTCTCTAACATAAGAAACCACAAATGAACAAGAAAGGGGACAACATCTATCCACCAAAATTAGTTATCTACATTTCTCAATACATTCAAAGCACAAATATTTATAATAGCATGCCAGAACAAAAGCAGGGAAAACAAATAAATAAATCCGATTCCCAAATTCAGGCATGATATGAAACTTTAGTAATCACCAGTTACCATCCATTGTATTTTGATGATCAAAGATTTAGGCTGACCCTCTTAATAAAACTAGGTTTGAAAGACCAAATCAGACCTTGAAAGCAACTCATGTGCTTTCTTCCAAATTTCCACCCTTTTAATCTACTTCATGGTAGCTCCACGGTTCATCTCATGGTTACTCGACTAAAACTCCAGAAAAGACCTGACCCCATTAGATCAATCTCAACTTCGGTGACCCTTTTAGGTCAAATTGGTGCCAGACCAATATGCAGACTTACAAAACATAATTTACAACTACATGTAACAGAGAAAAAACAACCAAGTTTACCAATCCAAAAACAAACTAAGAAGAAAAAAATAAAGAACATTTTATTGCAGCCACTCAACAGAAAAAAAAATAAACATCATAGCCCTCTGTTTGGTTTCCATTAAAAGAAAAGAAATTTCAGTGTTACACTTTAAATTAAACAAACTTTCTGATTTTCGTTAATCTAAATGTAAAGTTCACGTTTTTCCAGCTCCCAGACCAAAAAGAAAAGAAACCCACGATTTAAAATTAGCAATTTCGTTTGATTCCAACATTTTCTCAGCAATCAAACAAGAAAAACTCTAAAATGAGAGGCATACAATATCTGAAACAAAACAAGAAACCAAATTATTGACATATTTTAACAAATTGTTGCAATGTGTGAAAAAAAAAGAGCTAAAAAATGAATCAAAATCTAAACTTTTATTTCTTGAAATCAAAAACCAAAACAGATTCCTTTGGAAGCAAAAACACAAATTAAAAAAAGAGATAAAGTTTGTACCTTTCGGTGGATTGAAGAAATTGAGATCTCTAAATGCAATTCAAAACAAAGAGATTAGAATCAAATCAGCTGTGTCTTTCTGTCTTAGGGTTTTTTTTCTTTCTATTTTTTATTTTTTTTCACTTAATGGAGAGAAGGGGACCCCTCTCTCTCTCTCTAGTCTCTCTCTTCTTGTTCAAATGGGCTGGATTGAAATTCTATACAAGTGGAGCAATATTCTCTTTTCATTTGATGATATGAGCATTATACGATCCCATTTTCACACACACACACACACGTGTGTGTGTGAATATATATATATTCTCTTCTAAATTCTTACAAGGTCTAGAATTGTTTTCTTCAGTATAATTGGAGTGATTATTGTTTCTATTGAAGGGTTTTTTTTCCTAAATAACAATAAACTAGATGAGTTGTTAAAGTATTAGATCATTTTTTTTCTAATGGTATTAAATCAATTTTTAACAGGAGATTTTATGGAGTTAACTTAAGTATTAATTAAGATTAAGTTTTATTTTACAAGATCTTAAGATTTAAGAATGCATTCCTCGTATTGGTCTGAAAAAAAAAACCTTGTAAATATTGGTTCTAAGGATTAAATTCAAAAGGCCATGACTATGAACTGATCTATGGAGGCCAACGGAGTATATAAAGCTTAGTTGGCATCAATGGTGGGTGTGGTTTACATCTCTCAATGCGGTGTCCATTGACTAATCAAGTTTATTCAAGATTAATTTACCTTGTTGGGACAAATGGGAGTTGGATTTATTTCTAATTATATAGAAGAAGAAGAAGAAGAAAATTATGGGATTAAGGATTTTCTTAATAGAACATAGTAGGAGAAGGAAGGGTGAGTCCATTGCACATAAAGGGCTGGCAAGTTGTTGATAATTTGATGGGAAGAGAGAGGGAGAGAACATTATAGTAAAGTGGTAATGAAGCCAGCCAACTCCCACACATAAAGTGCACAAGGAGACAACAAAAATCCATGCTTGTAAAACCCAACATGTCTACATTAAAAATCCACACTTGCCCTATGGCAATGTTGCAAAGGTTGCTCGCCTTCATTTCTCGAGAAATAAAGGTTCATTTTGCTCCCCTAAGCATCTAAAATCCCAGTGGCCATCATGCAAGCCAACTTTTTTTTTTTGGGATGATTTTGTTCATGCAAGCATGCTTAAAGTAAGAGAAAGGAAAACACTTTTGAATATAGTATTAATCCCACTTATAAGCGCTAGCTTGCCAGGTTAATTAGGTTACTTGAAATGTAGTTTGAACAGAATTTTTTATTAGATTAAATTATTTTTATCAAAACAATATTATTTTAAGTTTTTAAATTTTTTTGGAATGGCATACTTTTAGTATTAAGCATGGTTATAAAACTTTATTTTATGGGTTAATATAGTGACCATCAACATAAAATCTAGCCCGAATCAGGTTTCATATATTTTTTTTACTAAAATAATATCATTTTAAGTATTTTTAAAATTTATGAAATGATATTATTTTAGGTTTTTTTAAAAAAAACAAAAATCAAAACTCAAATCATTCTACTAGCATGTGGATTGATTTACCTATCCATGATCAGGTATTAAATTGAATTAGAATTCAGATTAATTCATATAACTACTTCTTAAAATTAATTATATATCACCTCTTTCTTTGGGACTAGAACATTTGGGTGCGAAAAAGAAAATACATACCATTACTTTCTCATGGTTTGCTTAGTGGATCCAAGTTTCAATTTGCAAGAAACACAAAAATGCTAATATGAGTTTAAAAAATATAAATATATAATTAAGATAGGTTTCATATCTTAAGAACATTGCAGTATCTTTTAATTATTATAAATACTATTCAATATTCCATTCGAATTTCCAATTGATTCTTTAATATACTTACATTTACTACATATAATAAATACCTTTTCCATTGATGTGGTGATGATTATTTAATTCACTCTAATTTTACAAATAAATATAAATATAAAGGGAGGAGGCAGCATGCAATGTATCTACCAATTTTGAGTAAAGATCCTTCATTCTTTTAAGCTTTCGCCTCACAAAATCTCACGTCAAGAATATTAATTTCAGACGTATAAAAAAGAATAACTTTTTTCTTTAAAAAAAAAAGAAGAAGAGAAAAGGGAGAGCAAAGAGAATATTCACTAATTCTAATTTTATAAACTATAACAAATAAAAAATAAAAAAGAAGAAGAATTTAAACATTAATTAAAGAGAAGAAACATATAGATAAATAACGAGGGGGAGAGAGAGAATGATATTTAGCAAGCAATTATAAGTTATTAGTGGTCCAAAAAGATAAACCATAAACATTCTTCATCGTTCTCTCTTTTATTACGAGTCTTCTCTTCTATTATGAATGACATGTGTTGTGGAAATATAGTTGGTGATTTTTTTTTTTTGTTTCTCTCTCTTATCTCTCGATAAATACATTATGATACTTATTATTATTGATATTTTAGATTTAGTCATTTTAGTTTTTATTTTTGTATTTTTGTCATTTTTATTTTTGTTAAATT
>Ga0325403_1003214_pt1 | contig 14822 bp, 14 predicted proteins | sample PopdelMetagenome_19_FD_205665 | JGI IMG/M metagenome (GOLD analysis project Ga0325403, IMG submission 205665) | Populus deltoides microbial communities from Bellville, Georgia, United States - Xylem-PdKOR-R4 | ecosystem: Host-associated > Plants > Phyllosphere > Stem > Wood/Secondary xylem...
AATACAGTGATGAAAATGTTATTGCAAATAGCCTTACCACGAATAACCAAAAATAGGGTGGGTGGATTTCCATTAGATGGATACTGAACAACAAATTCCTCTGGAACCTTACTGCAATTACAACAGAAAAGACATTGCAAAATTACTTCAAGGATGACTGTGGCAAATAATCTCTCCAGCCAAATTTTAGGATTTTTTTTAAAGGAGGCAGCCAAACTTTAAGATTTAAATTCACTTCAAAATATTTGAACAATACAATTATGATACCTTAGAGCTTCAGAACCCAAAATCTGCTCACGTGGAATCCATCCATCGATGTTCATTAAATCTAACCAGTGACCAATAATATCCAAACAAATATGGATATCCCAACGCCTGCTCATGCCCAAAAAAAATTATTAGTTAGCCCGACAGCAATACAAATTAACTCCATACTGTAATAGGAAATTGGACCTGACCAGATCAACAGTTGATGAAAACCTTCATCCCATAAAAATCCCCTTGGAAAGAATGGTCGGCTAGGAACAGCTGTATACAGCTCAGCTGGCCAATATGAAATAAAATTATCTCTAAGCTGCAAGGAAAGTGGCCAACTGTATGACTTTGCCAGACATAAAAAAATATGACAGGGATCATACATAAAAAGAACACAATTAGGATGAAAAGAAACAGTCAGGGCGGATGAATTGTGAATGCAGAAAAACATCACTTTAACGAGATAAGTGTAGAAGAAAGAGAGCTCCTGGCATCTAATGAACTGATATAGATAATGCTTACTCATAATTTAATATTTCTTTCTTACTACCAGTCCACGCACTACATGGCACATGGAATCCTAACTGCAAAGACATGAACAGGTACACTTCACATAAGTCGGACCCATATGAGCACGGATTTTAGCATTTCTAAGACAGTGAAAGACTTCTCCTATCAAATAGTGCCCTTGTGTCACAATTTTGGATTAAACGTGACACTCTCAAAAGCCTTTTCCTATCAAATTGTGCTTTTAGAACAACTGCAGCAATTTTGAAAGCAAAAGGAGTAGCCAAGTTAAACAACTAAGAACCAGAACCTTAAGAAGTATTCAACTTGAGACATGAATTAGTACTCGAAACACAGAGAGTAGGAATTTATGCTATTAATGAACACCAGGATTTTAAATTGAGCATTTAACTACTACACACTTATTAAAGAGATTATAGGTTGCACAAAAAATAGAAAATAAAAAACAAATGCATACAACTTACATTAGAATTTTCAGGGAATGAAATCTTTGATTGACCATAAAAGTAGCCAATGCCTCCCAACATATTAGCAATAGCAGCCTTACCAACAATTGTGGATTCAGGTTCAAGCTGAGCAAACAATTAGAAGAAGTCAGAATTCTTTTAATTCAAAGGAAATATATATTGGGGACTTTACAATTGCCACTTCATCATAATCCTAAAAAAAAACTTCTTCAATGCCAGCGAATAATGTCTATAGCCTAGTGAAATGCATGCTTTATTGTGCATAGGATAACATTTTAGTATTCATCAATTAGTGCTGTACTATGCCATGTGACCTCGGCTGATGTCCTCCTGCATAAGTGAGAAGATCCCCAAAAGAAGAGCATGTGCTTCTAAAAGCTTTGAAGTTTATAGAAGGAGAAAGGATTTGAAAGAGACATGTGCAACATTTCAAAGAGTCACTTTTGGAAGATAGTAAGATAAACCACTCAAATAAGAAATTCCAGGAAGAGTGATGAAGAAACCATTAAGAAAGAGGAAACAAGGTCTTGGATAGGCTGCACATCCACTTACGACACCATGAGCACTCACAATTAAACAAGATGCCAAAATAGCACCAGATTTTTCAGTTATTGAATTTGAATCATTTTAACTCCTACATTCATTATTCCAAAATGTATTCAAAATTGAAGTACATCATAACAGAGAATCATGACAACTCTTATAACACATCACCTACATGACAATGAAAAGGACATCTAGTAGTAGCAAAGCACTCATTGCTGAGCATGATGATAAAATTTGAGAAATAGAACATGTTGTACTTTCCCTAGATATTTACCTTGTCAGCAACATTAAAATACCGCTGAAATTTGATATCAAACTCTGTTTTCCTATCTTGTAATAAACTTGTCAGCGAGGCACCTGAACAGTACATATAAAAATAAGAATTTTTTTATGGCAAATATAGATGTCATGTGTAATAAAGGATGCCATAGGAATTATAATTATGCAATGACAATAGATCACCCTGCATTACTAGGATTCTCTACTTTCCCAGTTTGTCAGGACAAAGAATCACGTAGAGGAAGTGGTAAGAATTATAATACAACTAAGAGAACACTTCAATGGTTAGGAGTGAAGGGCATTTTTTTTATGGAGATGGAATTGATATGGACAAAACCTGTAAGCCTGCTCACACGTTCTTCTACTTTTGAATTTTTCACTTCGGTTCCAGATACAAAAGCAATATCTGCTTTGAAAGGAATACTTGCAGAAATCTGCAAAATTTAGAAATCTAACGTGATGTAGAAGTCTGTAAACAGTCCCCTGTGTTTTAGGACAAGAATTATGATGAGCACACAATACCTGAAAAACTAGAATGTTTGGAGAACCTTCAGACGAGTCAGATAGAAGCAGTTGGCCAAACTTTCTTACCTGGCAAGATGCAGCAAAGCAACACAGAGAAATCAAGACAAACCAGAATAGGAGCTCAAAACATGCACACTTCCTTTAAGATATTAGACACCAAGGTATTTTTCAATAAAAACTTAAACAGTGCAATACTTGGGCTCCGAGATTGTGCTGGACAAGATCAGATAAATTGTGAATATGAGGTGTCCTGAAACCAGAATAGTGGAGCTCCAAAACATCCTAAAAAACAACAAAGTTGGCTCCAGATCAAGACTCAAGATAAAAAGAAACAACATCACTAGACAATTAACAGTTGCAAATGTTCATGACAAGGAAAAACAAAGATTGGTGATACATAATTCACAAAGCAAGGTGAGAGATGATAGCTGTCAATCCATTTCCATATTACCTTGGATTCCAAATGTAGCTGCCAATCCCCAATATCAGATCGTGAACCTGATGCTAAAAGAGAATTCTTATCGATGTCTAAGGTATCTCCTGCCAAATTTAGGACATGTCCACTTTCATCAGCCAAATAGAAGAACAAATGCCCATGTCTCAGCATTTCATTATCCCACTCGGATCTACAAAATCACCATGAGGAACACCAACTGCATCAGGAAGCTTAAAAAACCAGCTACCAGAATTTTCTCATTTAAACACTCTATCCAACTAGTGGCAAAAAAAACACACATAGAACGCACCATACAAATTGAACAGAGAAATCATTCAAGTGACGAGTAAGGCCAATTACTTATCAGTTTGCACATCAATTTGAACGGCCCAATCACCTCCATATCCACTTCCTTCACTCTTGGATTTCAAGAAACTCGTAGCTAACTTCAATCCTTGATCAACCAACACCTGATGTCCAAAATCACGACCATTATGCTGCGTCCAGCCATACGTGTTAAGCTCATCAGAGTCTTGACACACATGTCGCATCTGATACATCCCATCCTTCACACCAATCCACATCAATCCAGCTACCAAAGACCGAGGAGTCCTGCCAAGTGCCAACCAATTCCACATCCACCATTTTCAATTCAAAAATTACATGCACAATGGAATATCCTAAAAACGCTAAAAAAAAACTAAATAAATTAGAAAGTAATTATCACATAATTAATTACCTTGCGCGAATTCCAAAATAAACATGAGGACGATAAGTTCCCCAATATAAGCTCTCTCTGTGCTCTCCTTGAAACTGAAACCATGAGAAATTAATCTAATCAACAAAAAGTAAATTAAAAACATAAAGAGATTAGTTGAGGAATCAATTACTACTTACTTGAGGAAGGTCCATTAGTTTAGGAGAAGGAAATGGAGTGATAACCCTAGGTCTTAGTGCTTTTCCAGCAGGCTTTATAATAATATTATTAATCAACAAAAAAATTACGAAGAAAGCCAATACGCTAATTCCTAGCATGATTTTGATGTCAACGTTCAAAATCCGAATTGAATTCTGGTTTTTATTTCTATCTCTCCGTCTAGGTTTTGTGTTTCCAAAAGAATTGTCGCCTCCGTCGTTTGGTTCGGTGGAGGACGACGTTCTGCTTCGCGCATTCCTCCGGCTGCTGCCTGGAGTCATTTTCTGCTTCTTCTTCGTCTTCTGTTTTTTTCTCTTTTTTTTTCCACTTACTTATATTGAAGTCAGTTCAGTTCAGTCCTGAAAGTAAAGGCCTGGGCCCTGGGTCGAAGGAAAATGGATATGGACTCTGACCGAGAGTTGAAGCCCATCATCTAAAAAGATTTATACGCCCAGGGATATGAAAGATTTCCATTCACGACGTTGCACTATGCTTTTATCAAATACGACTTTACATCAAATATTGTTTATGTATCCATGAAATTTTGTGTATAAAATTTTATTTATTTACATAAAATTAGAAATGCGCGCGCGGTATATATATATATATATATATATATATATATATATATATATATATATGTGCACACACTTGATTGTTTGGAACAATTAGCATGTGCATTAATTTAATTGTATTTATAATTTGAAACAATTAGTATGGCTTAATATAATTTTTTTTAATTAACGTGAGTATTCGGACCAGCTTGCGTATACCTCGACTAATCCCACGGCCCCTAAAATTAACAACCATGCAAGTCTCCAGTAGTCATTATATTAGCAACCACAGAGTTCAAACATGAAATTATAGGGAAGCAAATCTCTTAATCTCAATTTTTGTTTACTGAACTACCTATTAGATGGTTATATAACTTAATATAATTGAAATAATCAAGTGTGTGCATATATGTGTATATATACACACACTTTTTCTAAAGTCTAATTGCTTATCCTAAATCAATAAATTTGGAACAATTAGTATACAATTTTCATTTTTTTTTATGTTAGCAGAATATGATCTGGTAAGTTTTTTTTAATTAAAAAAAAGTACAATTAGTCCAATTATAAAGCACAGTTCAAGCCCCCCTTTTATATGATTAGAAAGGCCAGATCTGACGGATTATAATGATTTTCTTGATTTTTCTACGTATAAATAATAGTATCATTGCCATTACTCGACTGATGTACTGTTTTTCAACGGTCATACACTTGTAATACTCATCTTCACTTCGTTGTTGACTTATGGAGTGCGTAAATGCTGACAGCTTAACTCATCTATGTGCATACCAGACGCCACCTTCCTCGTCGTCATAATCTATAAAAACACTTGCATTGAGAGGTCTTTGTGTCAGAATGTTTATGGAGAAAGAGAGAACCTGCTTCCAGCTTTCATTTCTGATTTTCCTTTCCTTGTTTTCAAAGTTTGTTTCCCTCGAAGCTACTAAACTGAGTCCCAATTCCAGCATTTCCAACGCTGCAGGATGCGTTGAGCTTGAGAGGAAAGCACTTCTTAGGTTCAAACAAGGTCTTAAAGACAGGACATGTCAATGAGCTTCATCTTGGGTTGGCAAAGATTGCTGTGATGGTTCGGGCTAGGCTGCAGCGAGCAGACAGGACATGTCATTAAGCTTCATCTTCAAAATCCATACAATTCTACCTTTATTGATCCTCGTGATTCAACAGAGTTAGCGGGTTTTAAGTTTTCATGCTTAAGCGGTAAGATAAGCCTTTCTTTGCTTGAGCTCAAGTACTTAAATCACCTGGATTTAAGTTGGAACGATTTCCAAGGAAAAACAATCTCAGAATACATTGGTTCACTCAGTGAGTTGAGTTATCTTGATCTCTCTGGTGCATCGTTTTCTGGACTAGTTCCCCCTCATCTTGGAAATCTGTCAAACCTCCGTTATCTAAATCTGTATTCTGATTCCTACCAATCATCTGTTATTGATAATACTGATCCCTATTAATACATTTGTTTCTGATCTGAATTTGATCACTAGACTCTCTCATTTGGAGTACCTGAATCTAGGATACGTTAACCTTAGTTTGGCATCAGATACTTGGGCAATTTGTTAATATGCTTCCTTCTCTGTCGCAATTGCATCTGTCGAGATTTAAGAAGAAACTTTCCTGATTCTCTTCCAACAACGAATTTAACTGCTCTTCGCATTCTTCGCCTTGGATATAATAATTTCAGCAATTTTTTGCCTCGCTGGTTGTCCAATATTAGTACTCTCGAGGTCCTCGACCTTAGTATTTCTGGAATGAAAGGCCCCATAGATCATATCTCCTGGAGAAAACTTTGCAAACTGCAGCCTTTATATCTGTCAAATAATGATATTAGTGGTGAGATAGTTGATCTTGTTGCGGGTCTGTCTGGATGTGGTAATGCTAGTTTGGAGGCGTTACAACTGGTAGGTAATAAATTGAGTGGACAGATACCTGACTCAATTGGACACTTCAAGCATTTGAGATCTCTATATCTTCAGAGCAACTCCTTTTCCGGTTCAATTCCATCATCTATTGGAAGTTTGAATGATTTAGAGACATTGGATTTGAGTTCCAATGCAATGAACGGGACGATCCCTGATAGCATTGGACAGTTATCAAAATTAGTTTCTCTGAATCTAAAATGGAATTCTTGGAGAGGTATTGTGTCTGAAACTCATTTCTTGAGCCTTGCAAAGTTGGAGAGATTCTATTAGAATGTCTCTAGCTATCAAGATAAGAAATGAGTGGGTTTCTCTTTTAGCTTTCAAGACATTGAAATTGTTGATTGCCATTTGGGTTCCACATTTCCTCAATGGCTAAGCACTCGGAAAGGCCTTTCCATTCTGACCTTGAAAAATGCATCAATTTCAGGCAAGATTCCTAATTGGCTTGGGAAATTATCTCCTCAACTTTTTTTGCTGGATCTCTCTGGTAATCAATTTGGTGGAAATCCCCAGTTCATTAGAATTTAGATCAAGTGCTTGGGTTGATTTGAGTTCCAATTTCTTGGAGGGTTCTCACTCCCAATTTGGTATAATGTGAGTGTACTAAATTTAAAGAGTAATTTGTTGTCAGGTCCCATCACTCTGAATTTCTGTCAAGAAATGTCGTCGTTAACGGGCCTAAACCTTTCTGGTAACTCACTTAACGGTAACATTCCCCCATTCATAACCAACCTAAAGAATTTGGGAACACTGTTCTTTCAAATAATCTTTTGTATGGAAATATCAATATTCCTTGGGAGGAAATGAGTTTGAGTCACTTTGACCTGTCCAGAAACAATCTGTTTGAGGACATTCCTGATTCTATTTGTTTTTCACCCTACCTCCAAGTTTTGAAATTGCTCAGCAACAACTTCTCTGGAGAACTCTCCCCGTCCTTACAAAACTGCACAGGTTTGATCCTTTTAGATGTTGGGGAAAACAGGTTGTCTGGAAGTATAACAGAGTGGGTTGGGGATAATCTATCTATACTGTCAGCGTTAGGACTAAGAGGCAACATGTTCAGTGGAAACATTCCTGAGCAACTATGTCGCCTCCCTCATCTCCTTATCTTAGATCTAGCTCATAATCATTTATCCAGTTAGATTCCAACATGTCTTGGCAATTTAAGTGGCTTGCAAGCTCCATCTTTTTATGAGCAGGATCCTCCAGACTTTACTGTTTCCTATCGTCAGAGTATGGATTTGATCGTGAAGGGAAGACAACTTGAGAACAACCTCACACTTGGCATTGTAAATGTCTTAGACCTGTCAAGCAATAATTTAAAGGGAGAAACCCCAGAAGAGATAATTAATCTCACATACCTGGGTACCTTGAATTTGTCTTGGAATCAATTGACTGGAAAGATTCCTGACAAGATTGGAAGCCTACAACGGTTAGAAACTCTTGACCTCTCAAATAACCATCTTTCAGGTCCGATTCCTCCAAGCATGTCTTCCATGACTTTCTTGAATCACTTGAATCTGTCATACACCAACTCATCAGGACCAATTCCATCAACCAACCAATTCCAAACCTTCAATGATCCATCTATATACGAAGGTAACTCTCAGCTTCGCGGGTCTCCATTACCAAACAACTGTTTAGCACCAGAATTCGAGGATGATGAGGTCGAGGATGGAGATGATGGTGAAATGCTGTGGTTTTACTTAGGCATGGCAGCAGGATTTTCCGTAGGGTTTTGGGTTGTTTGTGGGACATTTGGTAATGAAGAAGTCTTGAGACGTGCCTATTTCCAGTTCGTGGACGAAACGAAAAATCTTTGTGGCCATTGCTGTGTGTGTAGCTCGTTTAAGAAGATAGAGCACAAGATGATGAGCTCCTGCTAACAAGTACACAGGTAACATATGCCATTTTTATTCCGCTTTTCTTTTCTAAAAATTTCACTTTGCATTTTATGTTCTAACATTCATGGTTTATTGTGGCAACGCAGTCAATGCAGTTCATTGGCTATAAACATGAGGAACCATGGAGGAAACAAAATCCAAGAGTCTCTGATGGAAGATCTCTTCGTGTCGACTCTGATTTTCCATTAGACCTGGAGAGGAGATTTCTTCACATTTTGTTTTCACTAGTTGCGCCATGTCTAGTTCATCTCTCGGTGTTATCTGATAAACAAAAATCTTACATTTGTCATTCTTTTTCTGTTCAAATACCTGTAGACGAAACTATATTATTGAACATTAGCTATTTTGTTAGTCTTACAAGCACAGGCAAACGAAAGGAATCATTTTTGTTTTTCTTGATTTTAGAAAAGCTCAACAAGCTCTTGCACAATATATTAATATATAGAACCCAGTTCGCAAATTGCTTTCTTCAGAATAAAGACAAGTATAGTTGAGAAAGTATTCTAGTTTCCATTCCTTGCAGTGTGCCCATACAGTTCTGCTTTCAAGAACAGAAAAAAGTTGACTGGGGAAAAGCTTATTACTGTCCACCACCATAGGCATGGCTCAGCCTCCTCTTCCTCTCAGTGAAGCTCAGGCTCCGCACAACATTTGGAAGGCAGCAGTGTGCAGAATGAGTTGGTTTCTCTTTCCCAGATTTGGAATCTCTGTGTGGAGTTGTTTCACTGCTGCGGACAGAGCTTTCTGCAGACTGATATGGACTTCTACTTGTACATTTCGGAGAGAGGTAAGCAGCTATAGGCTTGCCATTGACTTTGTCTTGGAAACTTTGGTTGTTATTAGCCAGATCGCTACTGATGTTCTCTCGAAAGAGCTCGATTAGTTGCTTCTTCATATCAGCTGGAGAAGGTTCAGCTATTGACCTGGCTGAAGTGATAATACAGAGAGATTCTTCACGTGGAGGGGTTTCTATATAGCTGCCTTGGTGAATAGGAGTGGTGCCACGTGATGGAGTAAAATCTGAATAAATGAGTTAACCTAATTGAAAACCAAAGATGTATGCATAGAAATCTCAACAATGATTTATGTTAAAAGTAGGAGTTTCTTGGAAGAAATTAAGCCACGGAAAGAAATTTAAGGAAAACTCACCACCATCGACACTGAGGTAATCTTCACAATCAGACTCTATCCAGGGATGAGAATCAAAAAACATATCCTCTTGGTTACCTGAACAAGTAAGAGGCATACTTAAGACAATTGCTCAACGGGTTTAGAGAGCAGATCAAGAGGAACAGCGACATAAATTCAGACGCAGTCTGAAACTCGATATGAAAACTGCAGGAGTTAGCACATCACTTGAGGACCTTAAGTAAAATGATCTTCAATGATGCCAGATTACATCTTGATGAGTAAACATGCACAATTTTCAATTTTATATGCTAGTCGAATATGGATGATCAGTGCTTCATGTTCAAGACAAAAATAGGGCGTAGATTAATGGAAGATCCTCAGGATGTTCATATTAACCACAGGTTTGTTAAGGACAATGTCCTTAGGATGCCATGGCCTTAAACGACCATCTACAAGCATGAAGTTCCAGAATCATATGGAGTATTATCCGATTAAGTTATCATATATTTCATGCTTCTTAAGATTAATTCATAAACCAAAACTGCAGTTTGTTGAATGCTTTGCAGACATCATGGAGATTTCAAAAAGACTGCCTGGCGTCTACTCAGACTGTTAAATGGAATACTCACATAGAACTTAACCTAATAGCTAGGATAGACAAGACAAATGAAGTATTATTGGAAGACCTACTTAGAATTAAGCACGATCAAACTCCAGAACCCAACCACTATCATGAGGGCAATTCGTATACATTTCTTATATAGGAAGAACTTGTTATTTGCAGCTGAAACGTCCCTTTTCATTTTCATCATCAGATAGATGATCAGAGGTAGATCAACGAATTTCATGGCAGATAAGTATTTCATCCACTAACCAAGATGCAGCCAGCTACATTCATCGAAATTTAGGTTGCAGCCTAACGAGGGACATCGTTTGCATTCCATTTCAACATTTACAGGATCAACATCTATTCAACATTTCACATCCACAAACCTTTCAACTGGAAAGCAAATTAGAAAAAAGGATAAATACAGGACAGGAGGTAATAATGGCCCACAAAAGATGGACATTTTACATGATAAAATAAAGTTAGAATCGTACCCATGTCATGAAAACTGGCTTGACAAGGCTTTGGAGACATGGACTGGGGCTTGGAATTGAGTTTTTCAGTCATGGAGTGATCACCGTATACTTTGCTGCTGCCCTTCACTGGTGATTCAATATGGATACAGTTTCCTCGAGAATCAATGGGGCAACTGAATTTCATAGCAGGGCCGGCTTTCTTACGAACTGAAGCACAATTGCCCATGTCTGCAACTATACTCTATCAATCCGTTACTGAACAAGCATTACTTCGACTTAATGTTGTTTGGGGGAAAGGTTGGTCTCTCTCCAACTAAAATCTGGGAAAGAAGTTGATTGGTCTTGAAAGCGAAGTAATGGCATTTGCAGAGGGACCCCCTCCCCTTTCTTGAAGTTTCCTGTTCTTGTTTTCCTTTGTACCACCACTACTAATTGTTAGTGGCAGCTGCAAGACAAGGGGAGAAAAGCTGCTTTTTGGGTGGTTCCCATGATTTTTACTTTGAAATGAATAGACCCTTTTGCTACTACTGATCTTTTTTGGTGTTCTATCATTGGATGTTTATTGACTTCAAAATCAAGTGGATTTGAAAATGAAAATCATTAGCTAGCTGAACTTAAAATAAATGAACAGGGCATTCAGAAATCCCAAGATCACCCCCACAATTTCCCTGTTACAAGGCTCCATCCAAAGAATCATTTTCTTGGTCTGAGCTTTTATTTTATTTTAATTTTTTTTTTATTAATATAGATATTTGCATCAGCCTGCAGGTATCTCAACTAAATTTAGTACATTTTGAAATTAATGACTATATAAACCTTTAATGATTATAATATTAGTAACTATAGGATTCAGATTTGAAATTACATGAAAAACAAACTTTTTAGTTTTAAATTTTTATCACTTGATTACTTATTAAATGGTTGGTGTGAGCTTTTATTGCCTTGCTGGGTATAGTTCTAAATACATTTCTAATAATATCTGTAGCGGTGATGGCACATCTTAACTGTTCAAGAGTTGAGCACTGATGCGATGCGATGCAACCGTATCTTTCATGACAAAGGAAGGATGAATTAATAACATATGGGTGCTTCATTATTGAGGTAGATTTATCTTAACTTCACCTGGTCTGCAAATTTAATCCTGGATGATGTCACAGAAGGACAGGAAATTTAAAAACACGCAAGAAAGTAATTATGTCATTTCTTTCTGGTGGAAAAGATAACTTCAACTTATGAGATGAAATTGACGTTTGCTATCCCTCCTGTTATCAGCCAATTTTGGTCCCAATATCGTCCACTTCTCTTTCCTTTTCTTCTTTTGGGTCGCTTTGGAAAGGAGGGTTGGTGCATGGAGCATGGAGCATGTGGCATGTTAGCATATTTTGAGTTAACTGCTAATCAACAATTTGTTCCAATTCGTGGAAGTTTTCAGACATGATACAACATTTTCATGCTAACAGAGATCTATGCAGTTCCATCATGTGGAGTTAGTGTTATGCCAGTCCGAAAATTCCAAATCTAAGTTGGTCAAACTCCTATATTCACTCGCAGCTAGTTTCATATTTAGTTTCTCTCTTTAGAAACATCATGAACCCTGTTGGGCCACTCTAGCAAAGCTCCATTTGGATTGAGTTTACAGATCCAACAACATGAACAAAAAAGTAATGATAACTGCATGTATAGTCAACTAGGAATTATGATCCTTAAACTTACAAGTAATGCTCCAAACTAAGCTATCAAAAGATTCAAAACAATGAATTTGTTGTTTTACTGATTAGCCGACAACTGGGTTCCTATGCATAAATTTCGAAATGAAAAGTTTGTTTGGATCTGGATTCTTGTGTCACCAAACTCTCTGTTTCAGTGTTGTCTTCTATAGATATCTGTGCTTTCAAGGCGCAGCCTAAGAAAACGAAGTACCATCACAGTAAAAAATTCTGAAAAGAGAAGAAGCTTTTCTAAGTTTAATCATTCCTACCATTCAATAACGGATACCAACACACTTCTACACCTTCGCTACCATGTTTGGATCTGGATTCTTGTGTCACCAAACTCTCTGTTTCAGTGTTGTCTTCTATAGATATCTGTGCTTTCAAGGCGCAGCCTAAGAAAACGAAGTACCATCACAGTAAAAAATTCTGAAAAGAGAAGAAGCTTTTCTAAGTTTAATAATTCCTACCATTCAATAACGGATACCAACACACATCTACACCTTCGCTACCATGATAGGCGAGCTTGTTACCTGTGGAAAGAGGCTTCTAATGTGTAGAAAAGCAACTTCCCTGATTTTAAATAAGGTTCTGTATGAACCTAAATAACCCAAAATTTCATTTAGAATATGGTAATTGGGACGATCATTTAAATTATAGAATACATAGCACTTCGCAAATTGTCACCTAAAACCAGCCACTTAGTCGCCCTATATTTCTTAGATTCAAAAATCACTCTCTTGGCTTTTGTGGGGAGAAAAAGGGAGCATTACTCAGCAGAAACTTCCATCACAGACAAACTAAAGAAATAATTTGGGAGTTGTTGCTATGGCGTACTGCTGTGCACAGTGAAGCAACATGCAGGTCCTAGGATGTCATCAGCACCTTGTGCAAGTAAAATATACTAATCAAGAAATTTTGAGTGGAGAACTTACCAAAATACCAGAACCATTGAGCATTTACAAACAACTATCAATGCTGAAAATGTAATTGAAGAGTCTATTCAGATGAACCATATAAAATGCCAAATACAATAATTCATATTCATCATTTTCAACAACAGAACAAATTATTCTTACTCTTTAGTCTCTACTCCGAGTCTCCGAGGATCATCTTGTCCTCTACTGATATCTCTCTCCCTCTCCCCCAACCACACTATCCCAACTTTCTCCTCAACACAATCCATTAAAAGCCACCATTGTGCAGAAATCACTAGTGCTTCTGAAAGTATGGATTGCAAAGAAATAGTAGAAAATGGGTTGAAGATGAGGAGTGTCCACCATGAAGACTACAATAACAGAAGGGTATTCTTGAGGAGCTATCCTCTTCATTGTGGAGCAGCAGACGAGACAATCACTGAAGAGATGGTCAGCGCCACTAACAAGAACACTGAGAATAAACCCATGAAGAGAATAAACTGGAGTGAAGGGAAGGTTCTGTTGCTGCGGAAAGCATAAGCTCCAGATCAGCTTTGAGGCCATGGGGCCCTAATTCAGCGGAAATTCCATCCTTTTCTGCCTCCTCTTGGCAATTAGCCAATTGAGCACTTGTCAGAGAGGCACCCAATAGTAGAAGTCCGGTGCTTAGTTTTGCAAAAACTTGATTTTTGATCCATACCATCATCTTGCTAGATTAAAACGCTGTAAAACATTCCACGAGCTAAATTTCAGACACTTGGGCACAAGTTGGTGCAACAGAAACCACGCTTTTTAATATCCTAAAGCAGACGCTAATCCTTGGGGCAAATTATCATACTTCTCTTTGCTAATCTAGTCCTCATTCAATGAAGAAAATGGCAGCACCAAACCTAGTATAGGAAACACAAAATCCACTGGTTTACAACAAATGAAATCAAGCCTAAACTATAAAAAAGAGAATTAACTTTTAAACCACAAACACATTCTCATTGTCATATTAAAGCCCTAATATGCATGGCAATGCACAAACCAGACGGAAAGCTACTAAAGAAAGCACTCATTCAAGCTCACATAGAAACATGCATCCAAATTGCATAAGCAAATCAATGGTACGAACAAAAAAAAACAGAGGAAGAGTGAATGAGATAATAAAAAAGAAAGACCTTTTGCCCCCATCTACAAGATGCTATCTCATAAAATAAAAAACCCCTGATTAACAATTAAATTTTAAAAAAAATTGCTAATGCATTATATTGATGCAATATGTGTGTGTGTGTGTGGGTCTTCGTCAATCATCATAGGCATACTCTGTTGATCACTCATAACCTTATTAAGCATAACCCCAGCTTTTTTTATTAGAGCCAAAAGAACGCACCAAATACAGCTGAGCGAGCGGAGGCGCCGAGTCTTTCCGCATGGAGAGAAAGCCTCCCGTGGCCGCGGCCGCCATGACGGCATTCAAAGGATCCTCTTTCTGGCGGAGGTATACCATCGAATAGTCAAAAGCGGAGACGAGGCCTCCCTCTCTGGAAGCCTCTGGCGTCCCCGTCGATCAAAATTGCCCGCCTGCCGATTTAGGGTTTTTAGTATTAATTAATTAATTAATAGGTTTTTCTTTCTTTGGGCCTCTTTTTT
>Ga0325403_1003216_pt1 | contig 14820 bp, 19 predicted proteins | sample PopdelMetagenome_19_FD_205665 | JGI IMG/M metagenome (GOLD analysis project Ga0325403, IMG submission 205665) | Populus deltoides microbial communities from Bellville, Georgia, United States - Xylem-PdKOR-R4 | ecosystem: Host-associated > Plants > Phyllosphere > Stem > Wood/Secondary xylem...
GACAAATAATAAAATAAAATGCCACCCACCAATTATATAGCTCTTTTTTTATTTACAATATTCCAAATTCATACTATTTTATTAAAAAATATTAGATAAACCTAGCACATAAACCAAACCATTATGAGTATAATCCACCACTAAGACAATTCACCTAGCGATAATTTCCTTTTAGAGTTTCAGTTTAGGATAGAGTTAGCAAAATCCATTTTCTTGTCTTTTTTAGAAAATTACATGACATGATATTTTAATTAAAGATATAATTTTTTTTTCAATTTATAGTATTCTAATTTTCATTTTTTAAAGTAACCATTAGTCGAATCTAGCCCACCAGCCAACTCGATCCAGCACCATTCGAGCTCACCTGGTAAGGTTTCCTTTTGGATTTTTAATTAATTCAAGGGAGAACGAGATAATTGTTTTTTTCTTTCTTTCTTTTTCTGGGGAAAATGATTGTAAAGATTATTGGACAAGTTCTTTTTTAAGACGTCGGTTCACTACAAACCAATTATTCACCTAATTAATAATATTTCCTTTTCAAGCTTTTAATCCCTTTATTTTTCCATTAAATTATATAAAATGTTGAGTTGGATAGATTAATAAAATGTTCATAAATTCATTTTAATTCATATTCAAGAGATTCGTGCACTAATTTAGCACATAGATTAATAACTCACTGCGAATTTTTCTTTTTAAACTCCCAGACCTGCATAACCAGAAAATCAATTTTCTTGAAAAAATTATATAAAATGTTGAGTTGGACATATTCACAAATTAATCATCTTGTTTCATCCCACCAATTATAGATGAAAATCTTTTTAATACATTGTAATCTAAATCTTTAATCATTTACTAAAAATAATAATTTTACACACAGAACAACTCGTAACGAGCTCGTTCCACCAGAAACCTAATTAACCTGCCAATTTCCTCCAATCCTATCCAAATCATGGAGAGGATTCAGATTGAATTATAAATAGTCAAAATGTACTAACAAAAACATCACTCTCTTTGCTTCTCATTTACTGTGTTCTTAGTTCTTATTGTCTATTATTGCTCTTGTTTTCTTTAAAAAAAAAAAAAAACATGGCATACCGCAAAAGATCTCCATGCCAAGATGCTAGGAGCAGGATTTACCCAAAAATATCACAAACACAAAGCGGGAGTAGGCCTGTTCCGAAATGGGAGAAGGAATTCTGCCTCCAAGTAGGCGGAATGCAATGGAAAGATTTCTTGAAAGCCAAGAAATACATCTTGCCAACAGGGAAGATCATGCTGTGGGATGACACTGAAGGAAAGGAGTGCTTCTACAACGCTAAGTGCAGGTTTTGGGCACTCAAATTCGGTCACGCCCGTTATTACAGAACACACTATCAAAATCCTGACAAATATATTGATAAAATTGACTGGAATTCTGAAGTCGATCCTCAACTTTTAATGGGACTGGAAGCAGCACTTGAGCCAGTACCTTATGATGACAAGGAGAAGAATCCTGTTGTTTCTGTAGAAGAAATCAAGCCAACAGGATGGGATGTGTGTGAAGATTGGCAAGGACCTAGGTGCTTGACAGGCTTGATTGTTGGAGACAAAGAGGATGGACACTGCATGGGACAACAAGAGCTTGCTAATTGTTCATCAATTAATTAGTGATTCTATGGGATTTTCAAGTTGGATGATTAGCCTATTTGCACACCCATCTTCTATCTTTTTTTCTTTTTTAAAAACTGATGGGTTCTGATGAAAATTTAGTTAAACATATTCAAGTCTTGCTAATCATGTATTTTGCTGTTAAGCTTATATATTAATCCTTTAAATAAATTACAGTCTTAAGGAGATTTAACTTTGCAAATCCCTATTTAAATATCCAATTAGGCACCAGTAATTTTTCTGTATTTTTTGTTTTGGGCAGTGTTCTGGATATGCATAGCTGTCCCTTTTGCTACCTTCCTAATTAAGCATGGTATTTTTCTATGTAAGAAATTAGCAAACATCATCTCCCTGAAAAAATTAGGGTTCGAAAATTTGTTCTACAGTAGTTGATAGTTCTTCCCTTGAAAAGTTTAGGGGAGAAAAAATCAGCGGGAAAGGGATAGAACAATCTAAAACGACCCAACATCAAGGTTTTTACCGGGTTACAAGTTGACTTATTAACAGCGTGTTTGGCAGTGTGGTTGCGGTTGCTTTTCAAATAGCTTTTCGTGCCGAAATACATGCCAATGATTTTTTTTATTTTTTAAAAATTATTTTTGACATCAGCACATCAAAACGATCCAAAAAGTACAAACCGCACTCAATTTTAGCAAAAAAAAAAATTCAAAATTTGACGAAACACAATTACAAACGCAATGCCAAACAGACCCTAAGTCAAATCAACTCATTTCAGGTTAACTTGTTTTGAGATTCAGGATCGACCCCCTAAGCAGGCAGGTTTAATAACAGTGCCTAAATCAAGAAGATGAATTTAAAACTAACTTGAACTTAAATATGGAACTAGCAGCGCTTATTTGGCCATTTTCCTTTTTACAAAGGGCGAAAAGGAAAAGGAAAAGGAAAAGACAGTATCTTGCCATACTGTCTAGAAAGCTTGTGCTAAAACAAAACGAAGCATTACATACTTACAACTTCAAAAGGGAAATCTATCAGGCAACCATGGCTTCTCTTAATGAACGGCTCTCTATTTTCCTGATGTGCAATCTGTTCTGGGGAGGAAGATCTGAAGCTACATCAGCATCAACTATAATCGAATCTTCTTCCTTGAAATCTCCCTTCAGGACTCCCATTGCAATTTCATTCTCAACCAACTGCTGTATCACACGCTTAACTGGTCGTGCTCCGAAGTTCGGGTCAAAGCCCAGTTTCCCCAAAAGGTCGGTGGCTTCCTTGGTGTAATGCAGATCGATTTTCTTTTGTTTGAGCCTCTCTTTCAGTCGATTCATCTAGCAACAGACAATGAAATGTTAGATCCTGATCAAAATAGTTTATGACACAGTTCAATTAAAAAACAAAACACAAAAGAAGCACACATTTAATCACAGGGGCCTATGTCTCAAAAACTTTCATTCATGTAAACATATTAGAGGAGTATCAAAGAACACGAGCTGATTAACTTTAAACCAATAGGGTCACAAACAACAGATATTATAGTTCAACCTCAGATGCATCATACACTGAGAGGACGGGAGCCTATTGCCTTGGAGAGTCAAACCTGCCTAGAAATAATAGGCAGCAGAACATGATTGGACCAATTCTTCATTCATTACATGACAGGTATCAGAACAAGCACACATAGGAACAAATAGTTCACAGATCAACCTCTCTCATACCTTTTCACTAATCGTGAATGCTGCAAACCATCAAGCAAGAAACATGCAATAACCAATGCGCTCATGAATTTTAGTCCAATACAAAACCAGCAAATTATTCAAAAAGCTAGAAACTTGGCCATTGAAATGGATGAACCACTTATTTTCTATAGAGGTGAGTTTTTTTTTTTTAAAAAAAAAAATCCTTCCCTATGTCACTGTTCCATGGATAATTTGGAATTCGGACCTCATCAACCAACTCGTCTGAGGTCCATAAACAAGAAGCAAATGAGATGATGCTCATAGAGAGATGGCCTCTCTCTCTCTGGATGTTCATTACAAAATGTGACTAAACTGGAAAAGAAATCAACAAGACTACCTAAACGCTACATCAGCCTCCTTCTATTCCCAAGAATCCCACAGAATTACATGTTGCAGGGATTCCAAAGTTCTATTGACCAATGTGGGTTAGAAAATGCATTCAGGTGTCCTAGCAAAAAAATCTACAAGGAAAAAGAAAGGCAATCAAAACAACAAACTAAACGTTTACTATAGGAAAGAATTATTACCTGTATCTCAACAATTCTATTGATTTCTTTGGAGTCCAAAGGCTTGAAAACAATATATTCATCAATACGATTCATGAATTCTGGACGGAAATGTTGTCTGGCCAAATCTACAACTTGTTTTTTCATGATATCATAAACAACTTCCTTGGTATCATGTGTATTACTGAGAGTTTCAAGTATCAAATGGGAACCGATGTTTGAAGTCATAATCACAACAGCATTAGTAAAACTAACAGTTCTTCCTTGAGAGTCGGTTATCCTTCCATCATCCAACAACTGTAACAGAATGTTGAAGACATCATGATGCGCTTTCTCAATTTCATCAAACAGCACTACGGAATATGGCCTTCTACGAACCACTTCAGTGAGTTGCCCACCTTCTTCATAACCAACATAACCAGGTGGGGCCCCCACCAAGCGTGAAACCGCATGCTTTTCCATGTATTCACTCATATCTATTCTTACTAGAGCATTTTCAGTGTTAAAGAGGAAACTGGCTAAGGCCTTTGCAAGCTCAGTTTTGCCCACACCAGTGGGGCCCATGAACATAAAGCTAGCTATCGGACGATTTGGATCAGATAGTCCTGCCCTTGAACGCCGGATGGCATCGGCCACTGACCTTACTGCAATATCTTGACCAACTACTCTCCTGTGTAGCACCTCTTCCAGTAAAACTAGCTTCTCCTTCTCTGATTGCTGAAGGTTTGACACTGGTATACCAGTCCATTTGCTTACAATTTCAGCAATGTCAAAATCAGTCACCTCTTCTCGAAGCAAAGACTTTCCAGACTTTCGGAATTCAGAAAGGTTTTTGTCAGCCTCCTCTAACTGGCGTTGAAGGGACATTAGAGTTCCGTATCGGAGCTCAGCAGCGCGGTTCAGGTCATACTCGCGCTCAGCAGCTTCCATCTCTTGATTGACTCTATCAATCTACAAGCATTTTTAAAAAGTACAACGAAAAATTAAGGTATGAGGATAACTTTGAGGTCAGTCCACCAATAACAAACAAAGACTTACCTCTTCTTTTAAGGATCGTATTCGATTCATGAGATCCTTCTCACGATCCCAAAGTTCAGTTAGTTCTTTCTGTTTTTGCTTAAGTTCTTCCAAATCATGTTCAAGCTTACTCAACCTCTCTTTTGATGCTTTATCGGTGTCATTTTTCAAAGACAACTTCTCCATCTCCAACTTCAACACAGCTCTATCGATTTCATCCAGCTCTGTAGGTTTAGAAGTGATCTCCATTTTCAGCTTTGCAGCCGCTTCATCAACAAGGTCAATGGCTGGACAATAACTCAGAAAGAGATAATGAGAGAGGTCAACAGATCACAGGCAGAGAAAAACTAAAATGTACAGCGTCAAACATTTTTTGGTAGTGACCATGATGGTAGAAGATTGTAGTGCCAAATTAAGCGCCTAGAAACCTTAAAAAGTTAAAAAAACAAAAGGTGAATTGCTAGTCTTCCTTATTCCCCAGCCTCCCCCTCCCTTTTTTTACTTTATTCTTTTTGGAGGTAAGTAGGAGTGCTCATCCTTTCCAGTTATAATGCTTCTCATTTTCCTATCTGACAGATATCAAGCTAGCCACCACAATGACCACTAATAGAGGGCATTGAGTGCACTTCAATGCTTTAATTGCTCTCGTGCATTGTCAATTAGATCGCACACTATCACTATGCATCAAATAAAGTGGCAACAAAAAAGAAAAATACGATGGAAAAAGAATAACCCATTATCCAGTTATGATCCTGAAATGGAGTAATGGGAGGAGAATAGAATGGTCAAATACTCAAAACTTTTTTGCATAGAGTGCTTGCTCTCAAGTCTTAAAACTGCACCTTTGTGGTTGCAAGCCGAAGACTTATTCATCCATAGAAAAATGAAATTTTCTCCTTTCATACTCACTTTAAAGATTGAAGCTGAAACTCTGGAAATAGTTTATTTTCTATCACCATACACAGATGCAGGCATAAAATTTAACAGAAACCACCCCTGCCTTTTATGTCCAATGTTGAAAAATAAAGTTCTCTTTTTCTCGTTACTTAATTTTACCTTTGTCAGGCAGAAAACGTTCTGTGATGTATCTATCTGCAAGAACTGCTGCTGCAACAAGGGCACTGTCTGATATTTTAACACCATGATGTAGCTCATAACGCTCACGCAGCCCGCGAAGAATGGATATTGTATCTTCAACAGTTGGTTGATCGCAAAACACTTGTTGGAACCTTCGTGCAAGTGCTGGATCCTTCTCAATGTATTTCCTATACTCATTCAATGTAGTTGCCCCTATACACCGTAGCTCACCTCGCCCAAGCATTGGCTTCAACAAGTTCCCAGCATCCATTGCACCAGAAGTAGCCCCTGCAAGAAAATCATCAAGAAGGCCTCCCATGTCAATGGTGAATAAATTCTTAATTAAGACAGTTGTGACATCATAGAGAAGATTACATACTGAGATGCCAATTTGAGAGTGTCTGCTGACACGTAAAATTACCCGTGATCTCACCTCATGCAAACAAACACCCAACTCAAACACTTGTGAATATGAACTCAAAAGTTTTGTGTCAAGCATCTAAAACCACCAATTCTAACAGTGCATCTAAGTAAATAGTTGGTTAATTCTAACCTGCATAGCAATTATTAGTAAATAAAGGAAGACAGCAAGCAGAAGCATGGCACTGACCTGCACCAACAACAGTATGGATCTCGTCAATGAATAATATGATCTGCCCATTTGAAGCAGTAACTTCCTTCAGCACAGCTTTTAACCTCTCCTCAAATTCTCCACGATACTTGGCACCAGCAACCAACGCCCCCATGTCCAGGGAGATTAACTGTCCATACACAAAATTGAAGCATAAAAAAGTTCTATTCAAATTAATTTAGGCTTGTCAGCAAAAACAATCAGTGTATCTTGCAAAATCCAAATCTGAATCTAATTGCATATCCGCAGGACCAGAATATGAACTCCGATATGTCAGATCGCTCAAAATCATATTTGATTTCCAACTCTTTCAAATTAAATCCATAAGAGGAATTTGATTAGAGTCATTAAAAAAATTCTTATTTTTACCCAGTCAATACAAAACAAGATGTAATTTAGAGTAAAATGTAAAAAGATCTAGCAAAAGCTTGCAATTACCCATAAACAATGGATGCGAAATCGAGGGAAAGAGGAAGATAAGGATAACAACCTTCCGATTCAACAGAGGTTCTGGCACGTCACCACGCACAATTCTTTGAGCTAGTCTACAAAAATAAAACACAATTTCATTAAAAACAAAAGCGAAAAGAGAATTGCACATGATGCCTAAAATTTTGATCTAACTCATCAATGCATCAAGAAAGATTCTCAATATGATTCTCAATTGTGAAGTTACATGAATTAGTAATGGCATATTTCAACACAGAACATAGTAAAGAAGCCTTTTGAATGGCCCATGGAATAGGTGAGAACATTAATTCACAAAGGATAAATTACAGGTCCAGTACCACGACATATCAACACGAGCAGGGAATTGTTTTCCTTCAATTAAGTTGACAAACCAAATGGACTACACTCTAGATAACCAGCAGATACAAAGTGTTGTGCGTCTCAAATTTCAGTAGCTACCATTATTCAGGAAACTTAGACATCACAATTTTGGGAAAGATTTGTGCATAATTCTACCCAGCTCAGTGTTTGCCAAGTATGCAAAGCAGTCCCCTTTTTTTCTTCATAATTCCATCCAGCTTAGTGTCTACCAGAGATACAAACCATCAATTTACCCAAATCAACAATATAAACTACTAAGCTTTCCATGCAATCATCAAATACAAGGATGGGATTTAAATTCCTTATATGTGAACAGTAGACCTACCCCTCAGCAATTGCAGTTTTTCCCACACCAGGCTCGCCAATAATAACAGGATTATTTTTTGTTCTACGTGATAATATCTGGATACACCGCCGGATTTCATCATCTCGACCTATCACAGGATCGAGTTTTCCACGCCTAGCAAGCTCAGTCAAGTCACTCCCATATTTATCCAGTGCCTGGTATTTCCCTTCAGGATCTGTGAACATTAAGAATATAACAGATAAGGATAGGCTACAAATTATTACAGGAAGTATAACACCAAGTAAAAGTTGCTAGCAGAAGAAGAGGATTTATTCTTGCATAGCAACATGCATGTCAAAGTTGTACAAGCACATGCCTTACACTATTATACAGATGAAAAGGCAAAATCTTAATAAACTAGGCTGACATACTAGTTGAATCATAGAGTAAAATTATGCAGGAAAAAAAAAGAAGATCTAAACTCATACTTTGATCAGTTACTCTCTGATTTCCACGAACAGCTGTAACAGCATCCCTCAAATCCTTCTCGCTAACCCCAAGGTTCCTCAAAAACTGCTGCCCAAACCTCTTGTCTAAATGGAATGCCAAGACAATATGCTCTACAGAAACAAAATCATCTCCCATATCCTTCTTATTCTTTCGCGCATTGTCCAACAAGGAGCTGAGATTTGAACCCATTACAGGGCCACTGGTCCCACCTGTCACCTGCAACAAAAACAAATCATCAAATGCATGCGCACACGCTCCAACACAACCACAGGCCTACATCTACATATTGTATATCCATCAAAAGCATGCACAAATGTATCATTGAAGCACACTACACACCTTTGGTTGATGCGATATAAAGTCGATTGTGATTTGCAAAGCTGAAGAGTTGTCAACTCCAATCTTTGCAAAGATTCTTCTCGCCAATCCATCCTTTTGCTCCAATAGGGATTTCATCAAATGCTCAGTTTCCACTACTTGTTGCTTGTTAGCTTGTGCTGTTTCAACAGCACCAACTACCCCCTCCCACGCCATCTCAGTGAATTGAGACGGATCAAGCTGGAAATAACGGAAATGCCATCAGAATATGTGAAAACACTCATGTAAAAGAATATCTCCACTACATAATAACATTATTAAACATTAAAAAAAACAATATATATAAAAACAAAAAAGAAAACCCAAAGATATTAGCTGCTCACTAACAAGACATTCCGTAACACTGATTACATTGCTGCCATGTTTCCGTCACTTTCCTTTACAAATACTTGTGAAACGTGATTTAATTTTCCGAATTCAACCCAAAAATTTATTTTTCTGTTCATAATTTGCCGAGTGCTAAAAAGCCGTGGTTTTCCAAAAACATTTCTTTCGAATTGTAATTTTCAAGTAAATAGTTAACTAAATTACAATTTTAAACTCTCATTAACTCGAATAATTAGGAAAAAACATAAAATTCTCTACAATTCATAAATTAATACTAACAATAATAACAAAGAAATAACGGAAAAAGAAAAAAACTTACCTGGGAGGAGCTGGCCGTGGCAGAGGAGAAACGAGGAGAGGAAGAGTGGAAGAAGCGAGTGGAAGTGATGGTTGAAAAGTTGGCGAAAACGACATTTTTATTGTCGTTTAGAGGCCGAGAAAAGGCCGTGGCGAGCAGTGAAGAGGAGGAGGAGGAGATTGCGCGAGTGCGAGAGAGTGAAGAGTGAGGCGAGTGAGAGAGTCTTGATAGCTTTGAGGTGGATTTAATGGTGGTTAAAGCTGATTTCGTTAGCCTTTTTGACGCCATTTCTAGGGGTTTTTTTAGAGAGATTGAAGTGGAATTTGGGAGAGAGAGATTGAGAACGAGAGAGAGAAGGGTTTTTGAAAGCTTGGAGAAGAGGCAAAAGGAAGCATGGAGAAGAGTTTAGGAGCTTCTTCTTCAGGATTCTTGTTGCGGCTTGTCGTTCCAAGATTTGGAACTGAATGCTGTCCTCAACGACTTGTCAATCGATTGATGCAAATTGCTCCATAGTTATTAAACCATTATACCATAGTTATTACTCAATATCCAATAGTTTAACCTATAGTTTTTAAACTCGATCTAGTAGTCAATCTAGTATAATAATTAGATCATAGATTAGATGGGTTGACCCGAATCAACCCAAAAAATACACAAAAAAACAAAAAAAACCTAACAAATAAATAATAAAATTTAAGATCTTTGTTTTATTTATGATTTACACAACACACAAATAGAGAAATAAATTCTATACTTAACCACAAAAGGCAAGAGAGATAAAGGAAGAAAAATCCAGCATTCCCTTCTCTATTTTGAATTTTCAATGATGAATTCGTTTTTGTAGAGTACAACTCCACTATTTTGCTTCCACAACTCTTTACGTCTTCTTCTTCTTTAACTACCATGCCAACAGGACTCCAGGTCGCACACGGGGGTTATGCTGCTGGCAGTGAAAGTTTTGATGAACCAAGTCACACAAAAAAAGTGAGATTCTTTTTTTTCCCCACTTATTTCAGCCTTTTTGTGTGTGTATTATACTTTCTTTTACAGTTTTTTGTTTTTGTTCCAGACCACAAAAACACCAGTGGGTTTGTTTTGTTTTTCTCTCTAATCTTCCCCACTCTTTACCCTCAAAATCCTTTTTTTGCAAACGTGCGCTAATTTTCACCACAAAAGCCCTTAATCCACACCCACACACACACCCACACTCATGTCTGCATCAATCAAAACCGGATCGCTATCATCACCACAAGATCTGACCCCCCCTCCAAACAATTGCTCAACAAACTCTCCCTGTAACACAAACACATCCATCCACCATCCCATGGCGTCTGCCACCACCACCTGACATGAATCTCTCTCCCCATTGCAACTATCTGCTCTTTCTTGCATTTGATGGCTTTGCAGATTGAAGGGTTTGGGTTTTCTATCTGAACGGTGACGTTTTACTTATATATATAAAAGTCAGGTTTCATCTGGGTTTACCACGGTTTTACGGGTCCTGGGTCAATCCTCCAGGTCAATCGGGTTTTTTCCGGCCAAATCCCTGGCTGATGTTTCCTTAAACCCGGCCCGGTTCCAGCCCCGAGTCAGCTGGATCCCAGGTTGACTCGCTGAGCCGGGCCGAATTTTAAAACTATAATTTAACCTGAAAAATATGAGATTTTCAGGAGTGTTTAGACAAGATTGTTAAATTTGCATTGAAATTTTAGAAAAAAAATGTTCAATCTTATGCTATTTAAAATTAAAAATTTAGATCTCGTTTACTAATGGAATCAACCTAATTGATTTAAACAAGTAGAGATTAACAATTTATTGTTAAATAGGTTGAGAATATACTTTGGGGATGGGAATTGGAATAACTTTTAAATTCAGGGATCAAACTGAAATAAATTTTAAATTCAGGGATCAAACTGAAATAAAACTAAAAAAGATCAAATTGAATATATTTTTAAAGAGATGGCTCCTGCTGGACTCCTTGGATTAGTCCCCGTCGATCATTTGGTTTACCCCAGCTTCTCTTACCTTCTGTTTCATACAATTTGGAAATGGATTGATGGACATTCATTTTCTTTCTAATTTGATGAAGACAATCAACACATGTACTAGTTTTTTCCTGAATTCCTATGCTGCTTATTCCGATGCCCTACGTTGATGTTGCAGGTTTTGTTTGACTGCTCCTGCCTCCAGACCTGCTGAGTTCTTCTTGGTCGTGTGTTGCTTCTAGCCCTAGATGTTTCTTCCCCATTGCTGCTAGGGGTGCTAACTGTTCTGTTTTCTGTTCTTCTCTTCTCAAATGGTCCATGGATTTCTGCTGCTCCATTTTTGTTCGGTCCTTTCTTTATCGGGCAACATGGTTATTTTTTCTGTTGTTAGGAAAATACAGCATCTTGAGAGCAGTTGATGGAGATGGAGATCAGATTGAGTTTTCTGTAATCCATATGACAAATACCAAGTTGTGCTTGTCTTGGACTTCAGAAGCTTCGCAATGGGTATTTGTAAGCTAATTAAGCATTGCAGAAAGCCAAAACACATCGAATCTTTGACATGAGACATGCATCTACGAGTTTAACTTCAAGAAGAAGTCTGATGAAAACAAGCATGATTTTGAACCTGTTATTAGACCAGACTGAAATTTATTCAGCATATTTCACAGACTTTTTCTTATAAGGGTTAGCAAACTGAACCAGCTAAGGTCGACATCATGCCCATATTAATCCTGGAATATATTGTTTCACAATTTTTTTTATTTTCCTAGTTAATTAAATTCTTATCATTGACATTCAGATTTTATTTTAAAACTAAAGGACTGTAATTTTTAAAATCGAGAAAGTCTAGCTTTTTATCTTTCAGTATACGCTGCGTCACTCTTCTTTGCTCGTAGCATGAAAGGAGATAGGTGTAGTATATGCGTTTTAACAATATAGATACACATCCATCAAATACAAGTGCCAATTCCAACTAGAATTTGCACAGAGACATTCATAAGGTGATGTTTACATCTGCAAGATTAACAACGTTACAAGGAACAATTCTTGCAGGAACTAGTTGCCGCTGTCTTTTAACAGTCGTCATCCAATTAGCTGATTTTTCCCAGCTCAAGGATTCGTATAGTCTACCGCCATTGCTGAAGTTTGCACATCTTTTCTGACACAAATTTGGCTTCTCTTCAGTGGTTGCAAAGTCTCCATAAGATTTACCTGACTCAGTTTCCACTGCATGCCTTTTAGTAACAGCCTGTGATCTATTGGGTGCAAAACTGAGCAAAATCTCAGCTGCCGTTGTTTCACACTCTTCATACAGGATTGATTTACCCTTCCTGTTCTGATTGTCCTCTGTTGCAACAGGAGGCTTCTCCGAGCTTGTCATGTTTCCAGGTTCGCTGTTTGAATGTCTGTAGCTGTCTGTTTGTTTGATTTCAGAATCTGTATTGGTAGAGGAGACTGAAGGTCTCCAAACATCTTGGTTGATGAGGGCCACTTCTTCGCATTCAGATAAGAAGAATTCCTTGCTGCTGGGGCTTGCCAGGTCTTCCTCGCGAGTATCTTTTTTCTAGCAGAACTCTGCGTCCTGGGACTCAATGCTATTGCTGCCATTGCTTGAGTCCTTTGCAGCAGCAGGTAAGTTCAGATCTTGCTGTTCCGGATTGGTGTTTGTCTCCAAGTGAATCGGTCTTTGGATGATGAACTCATCAAGTTCTTTTGACTCACAATATTGAGGTTCCAGGATTGAAGAATCTTGAGAACATGTGATGGGATCTTTGGGAAATGAGTCCATGCCAACTTGACTATTGAATGGTTCTGATTTTGGACCCGTTGATGCAATTTTACCACTGCTTCCAAGATCTTGAAACGATACAGTAGAATCTGGCAAATTGCTTCCATTCCATTCCTCTGCTGTTCCTTCAAGATCAGAAGACTCAGCGGCATCGTCTTCTGGGAGTTTTTCAAGATCAAAGTTTCTCAAAGGTTTACTATGAGCAGGGAAGAAAGTTTCAGCCCCCATGCCATCAATCCATAACGAACCACTACCTTTAATCTCTTTGAGTGTGCAAAAGGGACTCAAAGACAGACCCAAAGCATCTTGCTTATGTGCTCGACCAGCAATATAGACCGGCGGCCTCAAAGGTTTCCCTTCCAAAACAGAACCACAAAATTGGCCCTCCACAAGCACAAGACTTTCAGGACTAAATGCAAACACTTGAGCCTGAGGATAATTTCTTCTCCTTGTTTCCTGCATTGCAGCTTTCTGGATATTGTACAGTCTGTGCAGTGCCTGCACCTGTAAACAGCAACATTTCACAAAATAAGACGAGTAAAAATTTTCATTTTACTCATCCATTCTTTTAATCGAGCTAATGATTGGAGAAAAGCAAAATCAATGCAGCTGATAGAGATGTCAGCACTGAAATAATCCATGATTGGCCTACCCAGCCTTGCCAGGCGGGTCAGCCCAATGACCCGTCAACCCGGAATGGGCCTCTACCGGGTTTTACTTTGCACCGGTCTAATTTTTTTTACCAAAACAACATTGTTTTGGGATTTCTTTACCAAAATAAAGTCGTTTTTTTTTAAAAAAAAAAAAATCATGGCTTTGGTTGGCCCGCTTAACAGTGAGTCAGCTCGGGCCGATCCCTGATTGGTTCTTGTAACTATGATTGATAACGTTCTTTAAGAAATGCCCTTGATCATAGAACCAAACTGAACAGAGTAAAAAGGCCTCAGAAAAATCTTCTCCTCGTAATTTTTCTCTTTCTTTCTTTCTTTCTTTCTTTAGCAAACATACTTTCATCTATATAAAAGCTGAACTCTTCATCGAACAGATAAGAACACAGAAAAAGGAAAATCGAACCTGTTCCTTGAACAAAGCTTCATGTTGCATCATTGTCTTCCGTACTTGATCCATGTTTTCAACAAAATCAGCTTCCTAATAATTAACAGCAACAAAAATCCTGCAGCTTCATTGACAGCTCTCTTTTTGCAGTGAAGTTAATTGAACCACAAGCATCGAACCCTCATCCATTTTACTCTCAACTATCTGAAAATTCAAAAAAAAAAACATCATTTGACGAGGTTTGAAGAAAACCCCAGAAGATCAAGGTCGACTCCAGTCTAGTGGGCTCTGTAGGGAACCCAAATCTCATCTCACAATCTCACATCCAAAAGTACCTTGGCCCTTCAATCTCCACAGGTAGCTAGCAAAAGAATCAGGATTTTTAGAAGAAACTACTCTCAAAATAAATTGCTACACTATCTCTCTTTCAAGCCACCTGATTCCTGAATCTGACTTTCTCAGCAGCCAAACAATAGCTTTAAATGGCCCAGAAGAAAATTAAAAAAGGGGGGGGAGACCTTGAATCTGACATTTTGAGGCACCTGAATCCATAGAAATAATCTTAGATAGATAGATATTTTCGTTACAGAGAGGACAGACAATGTCGGCCTGACTTGTAGTTCATAAGCTAAGATTCGAGGATCGATTTATTCAGTGATGAGAGAGACAAGACAGGTTTGCGGGTTTTAGTACTCTATACGTTTTAGAGAATGCCACGTGGAAGAGTGTTGGGAGATAAATCAAAGTCAAGCTCCTCATTGGCTGGGATTTTCTTGTTTTTT
>Ga0325403_1003217_pt1 | contig 14819 bp, 12 predicted proteins | sample PopdelMetagenome_19_FD_205665 | JGI IMG/M metagenome (GOLD analysis project Ga0325403, IMG submission 205665) | Populus deltoides microbial communities from Bellville, Georgia, United States - Xylem-PdKOR-R4 | ecosystem: Host-associated > Plants > Phyllosphere > Stem > Wood/Secondary xylem...
AGAGTTTACTCTTGACCTGGAAGATGAGGGTGCCATTAATGTCAGACACCTTAAAATCATTCTCTCCAAGAGTCCATAGCTTTGTAGAGACGGCGAGTTCAACAGGGTACTGTGCCAGGTACTGTGGTCCTATTACCACCACTGGATGCTCCACCGGCGGGTATGTTCTCACAGCTGGAATGGGGTTGCCTGGTGCTTGCCCAGTAGCCATAATCACAGAAACAAAATATTACTCGAAGAAATAAACAGAAAGAAAAATGGCTAAATTTCTATATTATGCAGGTCTTGATGGTGGTTATAGAAGTAGTCTTTGAGAGGAATGGTGTACGTATTTTATAGTGCCAATTAGCCTATATGGCATGTCGTGTCTTCAAATAAAAAAAATAAGTCAACTGTACATCATTGATCATTTCAAGAAACAAATCAACAATGGCAACGCTGTTTTATTCGTAAATAATGCAACTTGGAGCATCTTTTGCATTTCATATTGTGAGCAATGAATATAAAATATAACCACTTGTCACCTTCACCCCCCCCAACAATTATTGGTACGAGTTTATGCTTTTAACTACCTTTATCAACTTTTATAAGTTAAATTCACTTGCCACTGGGAGAGTCACAAGATTACTTTCGCAGGATTTGCTAAATAATGACAGTGCTCCCATCTATATTTGGGTTTGATTACTTCCTTTGTTGGCGTTTGCACATTTCTTTAAAACCCACTTGCTTTTTTGCTAAAAAAAATGGTGAACCGTGTCTCATCTGTAAATCATTTCAAGAAGCAAATCAAAAATGGCAATACTGTTTATTCGTAAATAAGGCAACTTGGAGCAACTTTTGCATTTCAAAATGGTGAACCGTTTCTCATCTGATCCCTTGTCCGTTTCACCACTTGGATAAAGAAGGATAATGACAGTAAATTGCAAACCGTGTCTGATCCACTTCCAGTTGCAGTGGACAGCTTCCCGTTGCAATATGGTGTTAATTAATTATTAAGCTATCCCTTCCCTTTTCCATGTCTCTACATGCCCTTTTCTCTCCCATGTTGACCTGACCAAGGAGATGGCCTTTTCTATTTAGCAGCCAATGTCTAAAGTTTCAAACAAGGCAACCGACCTATTTATTTTCAAAATAATTAACATTAAAAACGTGCCTCAAACACAAAAAAAAAAAACTATTCATTGCTATAGTAACAGTATGATTTTGCTCTTTAAAGAAAAATTAGGTGAGTTGATATTGGGGGATAATACAGTCATTTCCATCAGTTGACTAGTCATTAAAGAATTGTAAGGGATACAAGCATTTTTTTGCTAGCACTTGCTCATAATAATGTATTTTGAAATAATTAAGTTATTATTGAGTTTTTCATCTATCCTCTTGCAATTAAAAATAGAGAATTAGATGATCATTTATCCTCTTGCAATTAATTAAACACTCGAAACAAATTTTACTTAAGTTATTCAACTAATTAAGTTTTATTCCAAATCACCAAGTTTGATCAGAATTCAAAACACAGTATAAAAATTAAAAATAATAATAATGTATTTTACTCTTTATGTCACCCACAAGGCAAACATTTTTACATTAAGGAAAAGCAATAAAACATGAATTGCATTTAATTTTACAATGAAAGAACAATTAAACTTGACAACTTCACTCGTAATAAAACAAAAAATTATATTATATTCAGTCTTCGCCACTGCGATCTGCATTAATTGATGTCGATCAAGAACCACCACAGGAGTTGTATTTAATCTTCGCCGCTACGATCCGCATTGATCTCGTCGAGAATCACCACAAGAGCTACTATGAAGGCATAATCAACATTAGGATACACAGTCACTCCAAAACGATCTGTCTCCAAAATAGTACTCGCGAGAGTGTGTCTTCTATGCATCTGCGTTCACATAACAAGAAAATATATACTGGGATCGATGAGCTATTAATTATGAAGACAACTTTCTTGATTAAAACAATAATAGGTTTTAGTGTAAATGATATAATGAAATCTGGGGTGTTTCTACGACAGCCTCAGCCACAGACATATAGTTCTAGGTGAGAAGATGATGATGGTTAAATTTATTCAATATTGTCATATTTCAGAAATAATTTTTGTTAATGTTACCTGTGCAAGCATGGTATTGGAATCTCCAAGAAATACAGAGCAGGAACTCTCGCTGTAGCCTTCTTTGACCTTGAAATCAGGGACCTCTCCTAGTTATTAACCAAGAATACGTCTAACTCAGTCTTGAATTGGAACAGGTTTGATTTCTTGGCTGTGAAAAGCAAATCATTATTTTGTCGGTATATACCGACAGACATATTATGTCGGTATATACCGACCTTATTGCCGACGGATTATATAGATTTTTGAAAAGTTGCAACAGTGTGATGACGTAGATTTTTTTCAGAAGATTTTTTACCGACGGAATAACCGAGGGATTCAAACCGGTATCTCCGTATAGTGACGTGACACAGTTACCGGCGGACTTACCGATGGAATCACCGATGAAAAGTTTTTGTTGGTGATTCCATCAGTAAAAACCAATATATACCCCCTCTGTAGACTCTCTCTTCCTCTATTTATCCTTCTTCTTTCCCATCCTAACTTTCCCATCTCAAACTGCAGCCAACCACCCATCCCAACTGTCCCCCTTTTCTCAACATAAACACTCAACTTTCTTATACTTTTGTACGTGGTCACAACATCCATTCTCCGAGCAATTTATTGTGATTTTATTATTTTTTGTAAGTAAACCTATCCTTTTTAGTTTTAATATTTAAATGTCAATTTTATTATTTTTTATTATTTTTTTAGTATATGTAATTTGTTTACGTATGTACTTGTTTGATTGTTATTTATCAAAGAAACTTGTAGTATGAATGTATAATTTTGTAGTTGTTATAGTTTGTTTTAGATTTTATCAAATTGTATTTATTTGTAAATTGTTGAAACTTTATTTGAATTACACAGAATTAAATGTGTTGTAATGAAATAAATAATTGCTTGTTTAACGGGTCCGTTTTAATTTTTATCAATTCTATTGCGGAGTTGTGATTTCCGTAAATTTATATATGTATAAATTTTTATGGACATTGATAATTGATAATGAATATTTAACATAAGTGTTTTTTTAGTTTGTTGGATAATGTCGGGGCAAACCAATATTTTTGCAAATTTATTTACGTAACATAGTTAATTAATACATGTTGTCGTCATAATTTTATAGAGGTTCGATAAAAGTCATTGATGATCGTTCATGGATGTATCGAGACTCGCCCCAAGGATTGCGGAGGATGGATTATTGTAACAGGGTTCAGGGTTTTATTAATTTTGCAATATTTATTACGAGGAATTTTACTGATGGCGGTATTAGGTGTCCATGCAGGAAGTGTAAAAATAAAAAGTTTCTGCGTCAAGATGTTGCAACGATGCGTCTACTAACCAATAGGTTCATCGAGGATTACCTGTGTTGGTATGTATATGGAGAACTATTTGTTCCTAATGAGAGCATAGTAGAAAGGGTGGTTGGGTCAACTTCTAGTACTAGCAATGTGCATGAAGTTGTAAATGACAATAGTAATCCTTATAGGAATATGGTTATGGATGCAATGAGAATGAATGAAGGTAATGTCAGTGAATGTCCAATCATAGAAGAAGAACCTAATACAGATGCAGTAAGGTTTTTTGATTTGTTGAAAGATTCTGATGAACCATTATGGGATGGCTGCACGAACTATAATAAATTATCGGCCGTAGCACAGGTGTTCACCATCAAGTCAGATCACGGGTTAAGTGATGCCGGTTATGACAAGATTATCGAATGGACGAGAAGCATTTTACTTGAAGGGAACAGGCTGAAAGAGAACTTCTATGCTGTAAAGTCTATGATGAAACCCCTCAGTTTAGGATACCAGAAATTGACATGTTCCCTAACTTCTGCATGTTATACTACCTTGAAAATGCTGAGCTGACCGAGTGCATGACATGTGGGCATTCCCGTTACAAACCCAGAACTGGTAGGGGAAAGACTCTTTTGGCATATAAAAAACTAAGGTACTTTCCAATCACACCTAGACTGCAAAGGTTATTCATGTCACCAAGGACTACTGAGCACATGACATGACACCAATCACATCATGCGGTTGATGGAGTGATGGTGTATCCTTCTGATGGTGAAGTATGGAAACACTTTAACAGTGTGCATCCTTAATTTTCAGCTGAATCAAGAAACGTGCATCTTGGGTTGTGTACAGACGAATTCAACCCATTCGGGTCATTTACTGCTCCTTATTCTTGTTGGTCGGTTATACTCACGGTTTATAACTTGCCACCAGGGATGTGTATGAGGCCGGAGTTCATGTTTTTATCTATGGTCATACCAGGTTCGAGCAGTTCGGGTCAAATTATAGATGTTTATCTTCGACCGTTGATTGATGAATTGACGTAGTTGTGGTCCTCTGGAGCTTTGACTTATGATATCTCGAAAAAATAAAATTTTGTTATGAAAGCGGTTTTGATGTGGACTATCAATGATTTCCCAGCTTATGGAATGATTTCTGGTTGGAGCACGCATGGAAAACTAGCATGTCCATACTGTATGGAAAACAACAAGACATTCATGCTAACAAACGAGGGTAAAACTTTTTTTTTTTACTATCACCGTCGTTTCTTTTCACCGAATCACAGGTACAGAAAAAATAGAAAGGATTTCTTTATTGGTAGAGTTGAAAAGGATGTTGTACCCCCAATTCTTTTTGGTGAAGAATTGCATGATGTTGTATCAGAGTACGGTGACATTGTGTTTGGTCTCCAATCAGGTAAGCAGAAGTTTCCTTGTTTTGGTTTGACCCATAATTGGGTAAAACAAAGTATCTTTTGGGAGCTTTCTTATTGGAAGACCAATCTTCTCTGCCATAACCTTGACGTCATATACATTGAAAAGAACGTGTTTGAGAACATTTTCAACACCGTCATGGATGTGAAGGGGAAGGCAAAGGACAACATCAAGGCTAGATTGGATTTAGAATTGTTCTATAACCGTAAAAATATGGAGTTGGTTTGTGATGGGTCATGGGTCGCAAAACCAAGAGCAAGCTTCGTGTTAGAGAAAAACACACAATTATTAGTTTACAAATGGCTTAAGAGTCTGCGTTTTCCCAATAGACATGCCTCGAACATATCAATACTGGTTAATATGAAGGAATGCAGATTATATGGAATGAAGAGTCATGACTGCCACATGTTTATGCAAACACTCATCCATTAGCTTTTTGTGATTTATTGCCAAAGGGGATATGGGATGCACTCACGGAGATCAATTATTTCTTCAGAGATATATGTTCTAGCAAGTTGAATATTGATCCATTAAAAGGCTTGAAATGAATATCGTCGAGACAATATGCAAACTTGAGATGATATTTTCTCCATCATTTTTTGACTCAATGAAGCATCTACTCGTACATTTACCATTTGAGGTAAAAGTTAGAGGATCGGTCCAGTATAGACGGATGTATCCATTCAAGAGGTTAGATATTACAGTTGTTATGTAATTCATAATTAAACGTTTTTTCATTTTTTAATTGATAATTTTTGTTTAATTCAAAATATGCAGGTACTTGTTCAATCTTTAAAAAAAGGTTAAGAACAAGATGCATGTTGAGGCGTCAATATGTGAGGCATACATTATTGAGGAGATCTCAACATTTATCTCATACTATTTCAAACCTCATTTGAGAATGAGGATCAACCGTGTTCCATGACATGATGATGGTGGTGAAGTGCCTTCAAGTAAGAACTTGTCAATATTCTCCAATCCTAGATGACCCACACCTAAAAATGCCGTAAGGGGAAGATATTTGTCTAAAATGGAGTTTAGACAGGCACACAATTATGTCATATTTAACTGTGATGAGCTGAGAACTTTTAAGAAGTAAGTAGATGTTCTATTTAAACTTTGTCAAGAGTGTACTATTTATATATTATGATATCATAAAGTCATATAATTTGGAACAACCTTACAGGTAATATCAACGATATTTACTGTCCAATAACTCACAACTAACTGAATCCCAAATCTTTCAATTACAAGATGAACAATTTGCCACGTGGTTTAGAACACATGTAAGTCCTATCACAAACTCATTATCTTTTGCAAGGTAACTGTACGTCAATATTACAGAATATCCGTTTATTGATTATTGTTGTATTTGATATACAAGGTTTATCAAATGAGAGGTAGTGTTGCTATTTCACCGTCTTTACTAAGCTTGGGCCCTGAAAGAAAAGTCAAGTGATATAACGGGTATTTTGTCAATGGATATGTCTTTCATACTGAAGAATACGGGCATGGAAGAAAGACATATAACATCGGTGTTTGTATTAAGGGATTGACTTCTAGTGAGTTTGAAGTTAACTACTATTGTAGATTAGAAGATGTCATCGAACTGCAATATCATAACGAGCAGAATAGAGTGTTTTTGTTCAAATGCTATTGGTATTACACAACTGACAGAGGAATCAGAGTAGATCCTCACTATGGTCTTGTTGAAATCAACTCAAAAGCTAGACTTCGCAACGTAAACGATGTCTTTGTTTTCGCAAAGCAATGCCAACAAGTTTATTACACATACACCCCTTCTTTTAGAAATGACCGATCAAGAGTTGATTGGTTATCCGTTTTAAAAACCAAACCAGGGGTTGTGCCGAGGTTGTTCAGGATTAGAACAAAGACACAAGTATGATAAATGAAGTCTTTTAAGCTAGTGAGTTGATTGAACCATACCGAGTTGCTCCTTCGATTGACTTAGAAGAAAATTTGAATTTTTGTGTTTTCGATAATAGTCTTGTTGATGTTGATGTAGAGGAGTTGAATGATGTTTTGAGCTCTAGTGGACTAAAGAATGTTGATGAAGAAGATGATAACCACATTGAAGAGTGCGATGAAGCTGATAACAATTCAATTGAGGATGAAGACAAAAATTCTGAATAAAATATGCTGTAAAACCTTTTTTCTTATAAAGTAATATTATGGATGATATTTTGGAACATGAAATATTTATTTTATAATTATTAGATCTTGTTATTGTGCTATGCATGTTGTAAGTTTGCAATTTAAGCGTTTGCGTAGAGGATAGACAAACAATACAAACAAAACATGCAAAAGCTTGACACAAACACTAACGGATTGTGTCCCGTCGATATTTTACCGAGAGTTGCAAAAACATTACAACATTTTTCCACAATCACCGACAGCTATACCAACGGAATAAGTCCCATCGGTATTTTACCGAGAGTTGCAAAAAAATTACAGCATTGTACCACAATCACCGACGGCTATATCGATGGAATTTGTCCCGTCGATATTTTACCAAGAGTTGCAAAAAAATTACAGCATTGTGCCACAATCACCGACGGCTATATCGATGGAATTTGTCCCGTCGATATTTTACCGAGAGTTGAAAAAAAGTTACAGCATTGTGCCACAATCACCGACGGCTATACCGACGACATCTGTCCTGTCGTTATTTTCCGAGAGTTGCAAAAAAATTACAGCCCTTACCATACTCATCGACACGTTTCCCGATGAAATGTCTAATGGATGGTGCACATTCCAATGCATGCGACTGTCAGACTGCCTGGTCGGTCAGCACACTTACCAATGGAATCACCGAAGGATGCGGCAAATCCAATGCGTCCATGCTCTGACACCTTTTTACTAATGGATTTTCAAAATTTTAGTGCGAAATTCAAAACAATACCGACGGAATTTAATGCCACCACCCAAAAAAATATTATTCTATGATCCGTCGGGAATTCCGTCGGTAAAATTACAGTATAAAATCGACCCCCCTCCACGGTTTATTTTTTCTCCGCTCCTCTCATTTCTTCTCTTCTGCTCCTGCAAATCCTTTGTGTTTCTCATTGTATTTTTATTGTTTTGATTGTAGTTTTCAACATATTAAAAGGTATGATTCTCCTTTCTTTATCTTTGTAATTTTTTACTCTTTTTTATTTTAATTATGATTATTTTTGTGGTATTCTTTGGTCTGTGTATTGTTTGTAGATAAAATCTTGAAATTAACAAACTATTAAGGTAAATATTTTTCATTCCTAAAGTCTGTAGTTTTTTCTTTTTATTTGTTCAATTTATTTTATTGTTTGTATTGCCATAAAAATTGAAAATTTTGTTAAATTTGAATTGTTGTTGTTGAATTTACCTTTAAAATGTTAATTGAAATATAGAATTAAATTTAATTAGTTTATCTTAATTTTATTATATTATTGCTTGTTATGTTTTTTATTATCTCGATTAATTTTAATTGTTTTTTATGAATTTCTATAGATGTTAGGTTGTATAGAGTTGATATTGCAATATTTGTGTAATTATCAATATTTGTAGGTATGAAAACTGTGGGTAGTCTCTAATATAGGGGAGGTGCTAATGAATTTTTTTAAATAATTGAATTTAATTATTTAATTATTCGTATAAATTTGTGTAGATGTGTTAAATGAAAATTTATTTATTTTATTGTTTGTATTGTAATAATTATTTGAAAATTTAGTCTCTTTTAATTGTTATTGTTGATTTTTTCATGAAAATGGTAATTGAAAATGAAGAATTAAATTTCATTGTTTTATCTCAATTTTATTCTATTATTGATTGTTATGTTTTTTTTTTATTATTATTTTCATTAATTTTAATTGTCATTTATGTATTTCTATAGATGTTTGTTGAAAATATATAGATGTTAAATTTATATAAATGTTAGGTTATATATAAGATTTTCCAATTGAGTCAATTGGTTTGTGGTTATTGTAAAGATTTGCAGGCTTGAAATCTATGGGTAATCTACAGTATAAGGTAGGTGTTGTCGATTCTTTTTCAAATAATCGAAGTTAATTATGTAATTATTCATATAAATCTGTGTAGATGTGTAAAATGAAATCAACAACACGTCATCAGCAGACGGTTGCAGCTAGTTCTTCTAGCAGCGAGGATGACTTATCCTTAGGTGCTGATCACGGAGAGGCATTTGCGCCAACTTGTGATGTTGTTTCTTCTAACACGGTTTCACAGCGCCGAGGTGGTGTGCCTTCACAGCGGGGTCAATTCACTCACAAGTACCAAGCATAATGGAAGGATGACCTTTCAATGTCAGTTTGTTTAGGTTTTGGTTTTTTTTTTATACTTATAACATAATTTATGAACAACTAATTAATATTTTATTAATTTTATTTAATTTCAGGTTCACAAACATTGAGACTGCCCGAACAATAACATCAACGTTTAAATCATCGATGGAGATTCCATTGTTTCAATGGAGTCAGGTTTCCAGACATCCTGAGTGGAGACCTAATATCGATGCATGGTTTCGATGATTTCAGGTAGGTGTTAACTTTTAATTTCCAACTTATTTTTAATAAATCATTTTTATAATTTTATATCTTGTACTATTTTTTATTTTAAATGAATTATTTATACACAACATAAGTTTGAGTGGGATAGCGTGAACAACAATGTTGTGAGGAGGGTATGAGTGAGTCATGCGACAACTAGGCAACATCGAAAATAATATAATTTTTTGTTTTATAATTTTATGTTCTAAATTCTAATTTGTTACTATGGAAGTAGGTTGCGTGATTTTTTGTATGACGTAAAAAAAAAAACAAAAAGATATGCAAGAGATAATGGTCTTGAAGGATGGAATGAGGTGGCGGTTTGGTGGGAATTCAAACTGCCATTCATCTCGGGAGATATATGGACGCAACATATTGAGCACGTGATGTCTGAGCGGTTCGCACGACGTTCACAGTCCGGTGCCGACAATTGGAACTGGCAAATTCATGGTTCGGTGACCACGCACACCGGCGGCTCCGTCCCGTTCAGTGCACATGCGAAGCGGATGGTAAGATTAATTTAAATGAAATATATCATTAATTAATTTGTTGTTGCTTATAAATATATTTAACTTGCAACCTTTTTTTTCCTTACAGACTACATCTCTTGGACATGAGCCGAGCCCAATGGAGTTATTTGTAGAGACGCACGTGCGGAGTCAAGATCGCTAAAAGGGGGTGCAACAGTTCGTGGACAACCGTACTCAACACTTCGTGGTATGTTCGTTCAATTATTTTATTTTGTAAGTTATTATTTTCTTGAATTGAATATGATGATTTTTTTAAAAAAATTTCAGGAGACCTATAATAGCCGGTTGAGGGAGAGATATGGGGACAATCCTTCGACCCATCCGGATTTCGATCCGGATTTAGGAATGGAGGTAGAATTGTCTGGTGGACCTGATTTTTATCGGGTTACGAGCTCTCCAACACTACGGCCGAAAACTTGCGGACTACCTGTAGTGTCTCAACCGTTGGGAGCTCTTCATCAATATCGAGCACCCAGTCTGAGGAGTTCATGGCCTTGAAACAACAATATGAACGACTCTCGATGGATTATCATCAGCTCCGTCAAATGGTCATAGAGATTAGATCAAGGATGGGTGATGATACATGTGCAGCCCGTTTCTGACCGTATGGTCCCGGGAACAATCAGCCTCCTCCTCTTCCAGCAGCTCCGTCGTTATTCTAGTTTATTTTTTTTAAATCACATTAAATTTGTAATGAATATTTGGATGTATATTATTTAACATTATTTTTATATTTTTAATGTTTAATACAATTTTATTTGGTTAATTAGCTTTTTTTACTATTAATAAATATATTTTTTAAATATTTTAAATCAATACTGACGGCCTTACAAACGGAACCAAGCCTTCGGTATTTTACCGAGAGTTGCAAAAAAATTACCACCCATGCCACAATCATTGACTGATATATTCTGTAATTATTCGTATAAATTTGTGTAAATGCATAAAATGAAATAAAAAAACACATCATCAGCAAATAGTTGCAGCTAGTTCTCCTAGTAGCGATGATGACTTATCCTTAGGTGGTGACTAAGAAAAGGCACCTGTGCCCACTCGCGATGCTACCTCTTCCAATGCGGTTTCATAGCACAGAGGCGGTGTGCCTTCACAGCGGGGTCAATTCACCCACGAGTACCAGACACATGGGAAGGACAACCTTTCAATTTATGTTTGTTTCTGTTTTAGTTTTTTTTTTAATATACTTATAACATAATTTTTGAACAACTAATTAATATTTTATTTTTTATTTATTTTTAGGTTCACAAACATTGAGACCGCCCGAGTAATAACATCGGCATTTAAATCGTTGATGGAGATTCTATTATTTCAATGGAGTCAGCTTTCCAAACATCCTGATTGGAGACCTTATATCGATGCATGGTTTCGAAGATTACAGGTAGGTGTTAACTTCTAATTTCTAGCTTATCTTTAATATAATTTTATATCTCGTACTATTTTTATTTTAAATAAATTATTTATACACAACACAAGTTCGAGTGGGATAGCGCACATGACAATGTTGCGAAGAAGATGTGAGAGAATCACATGGCATATAGGTAACGTAAAAAACAATACAATTTTTTGTTTTAAAATTTAATTTGTCACAATGGAAGTAGGTTGTGTGATTTTTGGTATGACACACAGAAAAGCAAAAAAATATGCGAGAGATAACGGTCTACAAGGCTGAAATGACGTGGTGGTTTGGAGGGATTTCAAATCACCATACATCCTGGGGGATATATGGCCGTAATATATTGAGTATGTGACATCTGAGCGGTTCACACAACGCTCATAGTCTAGTTTCGACAACCGGAACCGATAAATTCATGGTTCGGTGACCACACACACTAGCGACTCCGTTTCGTTCAGTGCACATGCGAAGCGAGTGGTAAGATTAATTTAAATAAAATATATCGTTAATTAATTTTTTGTTATTATAAATATATTTAACTTGCAACATTTTTTTTTCTTATAAGCTATGTCTCTTGGACATGAGCCGAGCCCAATGGAGCTGTTTGTAGAGACGCACGTGCGAAGTGAAGACCGCCAAAAGAGGTGCAACAGTTCGTGGACAATCGTGCTCAACACTTTGTGGTATGTTCGTTCAACTATTTTATTTCGTAAGTTATTATTTTCTTGAATTGAATATGATGATTTCTTTTTTAATTTTCAGGAGACCTATAATAGCCGATTGAGAGAGAGATATGAGGATAATCCTTCGACCCATCCGGATTTCAATCTAGATTTGTGGATGGAGGTAGGATCGTCTGGTGGACCAGATAAAAATCGGGTGTATGGGCTCTCCAACACTACGGTCGAACTTGCAGGCGGCCCGTAGTGTCTCAAACGTTAGGAGCTCCCACTTAGTATCAAGCACCCAGTCTGAGGAGTTCATGATCTTGAAACAACAATACGAGCGACTCTCGATGGATTATGAACAACTTCACCAAATGGTCATGGACATTAGATCACAGATGAGTGATACATATGCGCCTCTTTTTTAGCCATTTGGTCCCGAGAACAACCAACTTCCTCCCCCTCCAACTCCGCCATTGTTTTAGTTTAATGTGTTTTTTGGAAACACATTAAATTTGTAATGAATATTTGGATGAATATTATTTAACTTTATTTTTATATTTTTAATGTTTCATACAATTTTATTTGCAAATTTGGTTTCTTTTACTATTAATTTATATAATTTTATATTATTTATTCTAAATATTTTTTAAATTTTTTTAAAAATCACAACCGATGAATTTCCAGACGTACGTAGTCCGTCGGTATTTTACAGAGAATTTAAAAATATTTACTGTATATGTTAATATCACCGACGTTTACACCGATAGCTAAAAACCATCAATATTTCATAAAGAGTTGTAAAATATTTATTGTTTATACCATATTCACCGACATAACTTTTTTATCGGTGAGTTACTGCAGGAAATACAAATGGAATTATTCTATCAATATATTTAATGATGGAGTGTGTATCTTACACCAACGGAACATTTCAGTTGATAAAAGTATCAAATATTGTAGTGACCGCGTCCCCATAATCTTTTCCGCTCGGATCCGCATCGATCATGTCGAGAATCACAACCACAAGAGCCACTATGAAGGCATAATCAACATTAGGCATAATCGCGAGAGAGTGTCCTCCATGCACCTGCGTTCACATAATAAGAGAAATACTGGCATGAGATATTAATTATGAAGACAACTTTCTTGATTAAAACAATAATCGGTTTTAATGTAAATGATGTAATGAAATCTGGGTATTTTTGCGACAGCCTTAGCAACCAATATATAAACTATATTAAAATAATAAATTCATTATTAAAATAAAATTAATTTAATCACTTTGATTCAATTTAATATTATAAAAAACCTTTTACCTTATACAAATGTCATTATATTTATAATTTTTATATAACTCATATATAATAAATTTAAAAAATATTATATTAATTCTGCCCCGCAACAAATAATCCTACCCCATATAGTCCTAGCCCATATAGTTCTGTATGAGAAGATGATGTTGGTTAAATTTATTCAATATTATCATATTTCATAAATAAGTTTTGTTAATGTTACTTGTGCGAGCATGGTATTGGAATCTCCAAGAAGTATAGAGCAGGAACTCTTGCTGTAGCCTTCTTTGACCTTGAAATCAGGGACCTCTCCTTTGTTATTACCCAAGAATACGTCTAACTCAGTCTTGGATTGGAACAGCTTTGATTTCTTGGCTGTGAAAAGCATATCATTCTTCTCCTTGCTTTCTCCTCTAAAAGCCTCCCACCTCCCATGCATGGTCCTTATCTGGAGAAAATGATAAATTAAACACGCGGTAAGAAATTGATATCGGATTGACTCTTATCGTTGTTGTGATGGTTAGATTGAAAAAGAAGAGAACAAATGACAGAGAGCAATTAAACATACCTTCTGCCTGAGATGGACAAGGGTGTTACCGGCTGCATCTTTCAGAAAACGACGATCATGGAGGCTTAATAGTTTACTTTTGACCTGGAAGATGAGGGTGCCATTAATGTCAGACACCTTAAAATCACTGTTGACGGCTAGGTCAACAGGGTACTGTGCCAGGTACTGTGGCCCTATTACCACCACTGGATGCTCCGCTGGCGGGTATGTTCTCATAGCTGGAACGGGGTTGAATGGTGCTTGCCCAGTAGCCATAATCACAGAAACAAAATATTACTCGAAGAAAAAAACAGAAAGAAAAATAGCTAAATTTCTATATTATGCAGGTCTTGATGTACGTATTTTATAGTGCCAATTAGCCCTATATCCTGTCCTTAAATAAAACAAAAAAAAGGCACTATATTTTAAAAATCTTGTGATGTGTATTCAAGGAATTAATTATATTTTTAGGGCAATTTCCTTTTTCATTTTAAAATAAGAGACACATGAGGATTTCATTTTCACTATTGTTTTTTTTCTGAAAACAATAATCAAAAGTGACAAATCCATTTGTTTTTTTTTTTTTAAATAGACCAAACAAAAAAAAGTCAACTGCAAAATAATTTCAAGAAACAAATAAACAAAGGCAACACAGCTTGATTTTTAGTCGTAAATACTGCAACTTAGAGCATCGTGCTGGTTATTATTTTTCAACTTGGAACACATCAAAACGTTACAATGACTTTATATATATATATATATAATGTTTGATATTATGGTGGTTATAGAAATATATTAAAATAATAAATTTTTTATTTTTTAAACTTATTTTTAATATTAATACATTAAAATAATACAAAAATATAAAAAATATAATTTAAAGAAAAACAAATTCTAGTTTTTTGAAAAGCGCAGCCCAGCCGTAAGAACAACCATGGTTTGTTTTTTTTTCAACAATTCACTCGAGTTCT
>Ga0325403_1003218_pt1 | contig 14819 bp, 9 predicted proteins | sample PopdelMetagenome_19_FD_205665 | JGI IMG/M metagenome (GOLD analysis project Ga0325403, IMG submission 205665) | Populus deltoides microbial communities from Bellville, Georgia, United States - Xylem-PdKOR-R4 | ecosystem: Host-associated > Plants > Phyllosphere > Stem > Wood/Secondary xylem...
CCTCGGCCCGCTCCCGCACCCCGGGAGCGGGCCGTTCCGCACCCCCAGGCACTTGGTGGGCGAAGTGCCCACCGGAGGGGTGCGTGGTGGGCACTTGGTGGGCGAAGTGCCCACTGGAGGGGTGCGTGGTGGGCACTTGGTGGGCGAAGTGCCCACGGGGGGGGGTCAGGCGTCGAGGAGGGCGAGGTCGGCGTCGACCATCGAGCCGACGACGTCGGCGAACGCCACCGTCGGTGACCAGCCCAGCGCGGTGCGCGCGAGGGTCGGGTCTCCGACCAGGTCCGCGGCGTCGTTGGGGCGCCAGAAGGCCGGGTCGCTGCGCACCAGGTGGCGCCACTCGTCGACGCCGGCGCGCGCGAAGGCGGCGGCCACGAAGTCCTCCACCGCGTGCGAGGTCCCGGTGGCGACGACGACGTCGAGCGGCTCGCTGTGGCGCAGCGCGAGCACCATCGCGCGCACGGAGTCGGGCGCCCAGCCCCAGTCGCGCCGGGCCGCGGTGTTGCCGAGCACCAGCTCGTCGGCGCGGCCGCGCGCGATCGCCGCGACCGTCGAGGTGATCTTCCGGGTGACGAACTGCGCGGGGCGCCGCGGCGACTCGTGCGGGTAGAGCACGGCGTTCACCGCGAACATCCCGCCCGACCGGTGCAGCTGCACGAGGTGGTGGGCGTACGCCTTGGCGGCGCCGTACGGGGTCACGGGGACGACGGGCGTGGTCTCGCTCTGCGGGGTCACGCCGGCGCCGGCGTAGACCTCGGCGCTGGAGGCCTGCAGCACCCGCACCGGCTCACCGCTGGTGCCGGTGACCCCGGCGGCGGCGTGCAGGATCGCGGCGGGGAGGACGGCGTCGAGCAGGGCCGTCTCCACCGGCTGGGACCACGAGCGGGCCACGGAGCTCTCCGCGGCGAGGTTGTACACCTCGTCGGGGGCCACCTCGCGGACCAGGGCGGCAGCAGCCGACGGGTCGAGCAGGTCGGCGGTGTGCAGCACGAGCCTGTCACCCAGCGCTGCCAGGTGCGGCGGCAGCGGGCCCGTGCCGCGGCGCACGCCGTGCACGAGGGTGCCCTCGGCGGTGAGCAGCTCGGCGAGGTACCCGCCGTCCTGCCCGGTGACGCCGGTGACCAGCGCGGTCCTGCCCGTCAGGGCCGCCGGCACGGGGACCGGCGGGGGAGCGAGCTGGCTCACTCGCCCCGCAGCGCCTTCTGCTCGGCGAGGTCGGAGTCGACCATCATCGTCACCAGGTCGGTGAACCCGACCTCCGGCTCCCACCCGAGCTGGGTCTTGGCCTTGGTGGGGTCACCGATGAGCAGGTCCACCTCCGCCGGGCGCATGAACGCCGGGTCCTGGCGCACGTACCCGGACCAGTCGGTGATGCCGACGTGGGTGAAGGCGACGTCCAGCAGCTCACCGATGGTGTGGGTCTCACCGGTGGCCACGACGTAGTCGTCGGCCTGGTCCTGCTGGAGCATGCGCCACATCGCCTCGACGTAGTCCCCGGCGAAGCCCCAGTCGCGGCGGGCGTCCAGGTTGCCCAGCACCAGCTCGGACTGCAGGCCCAGGGAGATGCGGGCGACGGCCTGGGTGACCTTGCGGGTGACGAACTCCGGGCCGCGCCGGGGGCTCTCGTGGTTGAACAGGATCCCCGAGGAGGCGTGCATGCCGTAGGACTCGCGGTAGTTGATGGTCATGTAGTGGCCGAAGACCTTGGCCACCCCGTAGGGGGAGCGGGGCCACAGCAGGGTGTCCTCCTTCTGCGGCACGGCCTGGACCTTGCCGAACATCTCCGAGGAGGAGGCCTGGTAGAAGCGGACCCTGGTGGGGTCGTCGCCGCAGTAGAGGCGGACGGCTTCCAGGGCGTTCAGGACGCCCTTGCCGGTGACCTCGGCGGTGAGGTCGGCGTTCTCCCAGGAGTAGGCCACGAAGGAGATGGCCCCGAGGTTGTAGAACTCGTCGGGCTGGGCGACGTTGAGGGCGCGGATCAGGCTGGACAGGTCCATGAGGTCGCCGGTGAGGACCTTGACGCCGGGGACCTCGCGGGCCAGCAGGGGCAGCTTGGGGTTGTTCTGGCCGCGGACCAGGCCGTAGACCTCGTAGCCCTTGGACAGGAGGAGCTCTGAGAGGTAGAGGCCGTCCTGGCCCGTGACTCCGGTGATCAGCGCGCGCTTGGCCATGGAGCGACCCTAGGGGACGCACCTCAGGCGGTGCTGGCGAGTGCACGGAGCCGCACCGGCCGCGGGTAGCGTGGGTGCCGTCCTCGACCAGGACTCCTCGCGCGCCCCGCCGCAGCCCCACCCCGTCCGGCCCCGAGCGCGCCCCTGACCGCAGCGCTGCGCGCGCCCCGCCGAGGAGCCCCGTGCCCCAGGACCGTCCGACCACGACCCCTCTGCCCGAGACCTCCGTCCCGCGGCTCGCCCGGCGCCTGGACGGCGTCGCCAGCTCACCCGTGCGCGACCTGCTGGCCCTGGCCTCGCGGCCGGAGGTCATCAGCTTCGCCGGCGGGCTGCCCGCCCCCGAGCTGTTCGACCTCGACGGTGTGCGCGCCGCGTTCGACGCCGTCCTGTCGGGGCCCCGGGCGCGCACGCACCTCCAGTACGCCCCCACGGAGGGCGACGCCGACCTGCGCGAGCTCCTGGCGGCGCGGCTCACCGGCCGCGGGCTGACCACCGGCGCGGGTGACCTGCTGGCCACCACCGGGTCGCAGCAGGCCCTCGCGCTGCTGGCGACGGCGCTGCTCGACCCGGGCGACGTCGTGGCGGTGGAGGAGCCCACCTACCTCGCGGCGCTGCAGGGCTTCGCGCTGGCGGGGGCCCGCGTGGTGCCGGTCGCGAGCGACGACGACGGCGTGGTCCCCGCCGACCTGGCCCGCGTCCTGGAGGCCGAGCGCCCGCGCCTGGTGTACCTGGTCCCCACCTTCGCGAACCCCACCGGACGCACGCTCAGCGCCGCCCGACGCGCCGAGGTCGCCGCGCTGGTCGCCGAGCACCCCGCGTGGCTGGTCGAGGACGACCCCTACGGCGAGCTCCGCTTCCGCGGCACCCCGCTGCGCGCGCTCGCCGCCGAGCCCGCTCTGGCGGACCGGGCGGTCTACCTCGGCAGCTTCTCGAAGGTGGGGGTCCCGGGCATGCGCCTGGGCTGGCTGCGGGCCCCGGCGGAGCTGCGCCGGGCGCTGGTGGTGGCCAAGCAGGCCGCCGACCTGCACACCTCCACCGTCGACCAGGCCGCCGCAGCCGCGTACCTGGCCGAGAGCGACCTCGACGCGCACGTCGCGCGCCTGCGCACCGAGTACGGACGCCGCCGCGACGCGATGCTCGCGGCGCTGCCCGGGACCCTGCCGGAGGGCTCGACGTGGAGCGACCCCGACGGCGGCATGTTCGTGTGGGCGCGGCTGCCCGAGGGCACCGGCACCCCGACCGACACAGCGGCTCTGCTCCCCGGGGCGCTGGCGCGCGACGTGGCCTTCGTGCCCGGGGCCCCCTTCTTCGCCGGTGCTCCCGACCGCGCCACCCTGCGGCTGTCGTTCACCACCAACCCGCCGGAGCGGATCGCCGAGGGCCTGCGCCGCCTCGTCCCCGCGCTGGGAGCCGCCACGAGCTGACGCGTCCTCCACCGCGCGACCGATGAGTCCGCGGCCGCCCGCAGGTCACCCCTCGCGAGAAGTCCGTGGCGCGCTGTCGGACCCCGGCGAGAGGATCCCCGCATGACCCCCACCGACGGTGCGGAGCAGCCCCGGCTCGACCTGCGCCACGGCACCCAGCGGGTGTTCGCCCACCTCCTGGTGAGCAACGGCGTCGTGGGCGTCATGAACTACACCGTCTGGTTCGCGGTGACGTTCTGGGTGTTCCTGGAGACCCGCTCCGTCTTCGCCACCGGCATGATCTCCGGCATCTTCCTGGTGGCCACCGCCGCGACGGGCATCTGGTTCGGCAGCCTCGTCGACGACCACCGCAAGCAGGTGGTGATGCAGGCCTCCGCGCTCGCGTCGGCGCTGGTCTACGCCGCGTGCCTCGCGCTGTACCTGCTCACCCCGGCGGAGGCCTTCACCGACGTCGGCTCCTGGCAGCTGTGGACCTTCGTCGTGCTGGTGATGCTCGGCGTCATCGCCGGCAACCCGCGGATGATCGCCCTTCCCGTCTGCGTCAGCCTGCTGGTCCCGGCCGACCGCCGCGACCGCGCCAACGGCCTCGTCGGCACGGTGTCGGGGGTCTCGATGCTGGTCACGTCGGTGATCAGCGGGGTGCTCGTCGCTGCCGGCGGCATGCTCTACGTGCTGCTGCTGGCCGTCGTGGTGCTCGTCGCCTCGGTGGCGCACCTGGGGCGGGTGCACGTGCCGGAGGAGCAGCCGGTGCGCGCGTCGCACCCCGGTGACCACGGCGAGGGAGACGACGCAGCGCGGGGCGTCGACCTGCGGGGCACGTGGCGCCTCGTGCGCGGGGTCCCGGGGCTGGTGCCGCTCATCCTGTTCAGCTGCTTCAACAACGTCATCGGCGGCGCGTTCATGGCGCTGATGGACGCCTACGGCCTGTCGCTGGTGTCGGTGCAGGTGTGGGGGCTGCTCTGGGGCGGACTGTCGGCGCTGATGATCGTCGGTGGCCTGGTGGTCGCGAAGGTGGGGCTGGGCAGCGCCCCGGTGCGCCTCCTGCTGCTCGTCAACGCCGTCTCGTGGGCGGCCACGATGCTCTTCCCGTTCTCGGCGTCCGTGGTCAGCCTGGTGGCCGCCATGGCGGTGTTCATGCTGCTCATGCCGTTCGCCGAGGCCGCCGAGCAGACGGTGCTGCAGCGGGTCGTCCCCTACGAGCGGCAGGGCAGGGTCTTCGGCTTCGCCCAGAGCGTCGAGCAGGCCGCCTCGCCGTTCACCGCGTTCCTCATCGGCCCGGTCACGCAGTTCGCCGTCGTGCCGTTCATGAGCGGCGGCGGCACCGGGGCGGCGGCCATCGGCAGCTGGTTCGGCACCGGGCAGGCCCGGGCGATCGCCCTGGTGTTCGTCGTCCTCGGGCTCGCCGGCCTGGTGGTGACGCTGCTGGCGCTGGCCAGCCCGCAGTACCGCGCCCTGCGCGACTCCTACGCGCGCTCCCGCGCCGCGTCGACGGGCGAGGACGGGGCCGAGGACGAGGCCGAGGAGCCGGTCGCCGTGCCGGTGCCCGACCCGGCGCAGCGGACGGTCAGCAGCTGGAACGGGCCCAGCTCGAGCGCGTAGGCCGCGTCACCGGCACCCGCCTCCCCGGTGGTGGGGACGAGCCCGCCGTCGTCCAGCGGCCGTTCGAGCAGGTCCGTGAGCTGGGCTCCGCCGTGGGTGAAGGCGGTGGTCAGCACGGTGGCGCTCGTGCCGCCGGAGCGCTCGCTGAGGCGCAGGACCACGTCGCCGGAGCCGTCGGCCGCCAGCTTCACGGTCTCGACCACGACGGCCGGCTCGCTGGACGCCACCAGCGGCGCCACCGCGGCGCCGGGGGCGGGGCGCAGCGGCCGGGTGTGGCGGTACCCCTCGCGCACGGCGTCGGGCAGGCCCCCGACCAGCACGGCGCTGCGCAGGAGGTGCTCGCCGCGGTCGGCCGACGGGTCGGGGTACGTGGGGGCGCGCAGCAGCGACTGCCGCACCCGCACCGAGGTCCGGGAGCCGGCCCGGGCGCCGCCGCGGCGGGGGATCCGCTGCACGTCGTGCCCGCAGGAGTCGGCCTGCAGCAGGGCGACGCCCAGCGACGCGTCGGCCACGTGCACCCAGCGGTGCGCCACCGCCTCGAACCGCGCGACGTCCCACGAGGTGTTGCGGTGCACCGGCCGCTCCAGGTGCCCGAGCTGCACCTCGGAGGTGGCCGTCGTCGTGTGCACGTCCACGTCGAGCGCGAGCTTCAGCAGGTGCTGGGAGTGCTGCCAGTCGACGGCCGTGAGCAGGTCGAGGCGGTCCGAGCCGGGCTCCAGCAGGTGCGTCTGCACGATCCGGGTGGTCCCGCCGCCGGGCGCGGCCAGCGACCGCTCGACGACGACGCACGCCGGCCCACCGGCGGTGTCGACCACCCGCAGCGCCACGACGTCCGTGACGTCGACGGGGTGGGCGAGGTCGACGGCGTCGAGGTCCCACGCGTCGTACTGGGCGGGGGTGTCGCGGAAGAGCTGCAGCAGCCCGATCGCCCCGCCGGGGGGCACCACCTCACGACCGGCGCGCCGGCCGGTCAGGGCCGTGAGCGAGACCACCAGACCCCGCGGGTCCACGACGGCCCGCACCCGTCCGTTGTCGAGCACCGCCCCGCCCTCGGGCGTCGAGGTGGCGCGCGCCCCGGAGCCCGCGCCGGGGGAGGGCTCGGGGACGGCGGCGCCGTGCGCGGGCACCCCGCGCCAGGCGTGCGGCGTCGGGTTGGCCACGGCGCCCGTCGTGCCGTCGCCGTCCGAGGGCCCGGCCAGCGCGGCGAGGGCCTCGCCGACGACCGCCTCGAGGTCGGCGGCCACCCGGGCGTGCTCGGCCTCGGCCTGGTCGTGGACCCAGCCGATCGAGGAGCCGGGGAGGATGTCGTGGAACTGGTTCAGCAGCACCGTCCGCCACGCGTCGCGCAGCCGCTCCAGCGGGTAGGGGTGCCCGGCGCGGACGGCAGCCGTGGCCGACCACAGCTCGGCCTCGTGCAGCAGCCGCTCGCAGCGCCGGTTGCCGCGCTTGGTGCGCGACTGGGCCGTGTACGTGCCGCGGTGGAACTCCAGGTACAGCTCACCCGCCCACACCGGCAGCGCGTCGAGGCCGCCGAACGCCTCCAGCGCCGACCCGGCGAACGCCGCCGGGGTCTCGACGGTCACGGCGGGGGAGCCGTCGAGGTCCGCCAGGCGGCGCGCGGCGCGCAGCGACTCGCGGGTGGGCCCGCCCCCGCCGTCGCCGTAGCCGAACGGCACCAGCGACCGGTTGCCCGCAGCCCCCGCACCGCCCGGTGAGCCGGCGGTGGCCGCGGCCTGCCGCGAGGCCTTGGCCATCTCGCGCGCCGACAGGTCGGAGTTGTACGTGTCCACCGGCATGAGGTGGGTGTGCAGGCGCGTGCCGTCGAGGCCCTCCCAGGCGAAGTGGTGGTGGGGCATCGCGTTGGTGTCGTTCCACGCCATCTTCTGCGTGGCGAAGAACCGCATCCCCGCGCCCGCGGCCACCTGCGGCAGCGCCGCGGTGTACCCGAAGGAGTCGGGCAGCCACAGCACGTCGCTGGCGGCGCCGAGGTGCTCGGCGAACCACCGCGACCCCTCCAGCAGCTGCCGCACCAGCGACTCGCCCGAGGGCAGGTTGGTGTCGGACTCGACCCACATGCCGCCGACCGGCACGAAGCGACCCTCCGCCACCCGTTCGCGGACCCGCGCGAACAGCTCGGGGTGGCTGGTGCGCACCCACTCCAGCTGCTGCGCCGAGGAGCACGCGAAGACGAGGTCGGGCTCGGAGTCCATGAGCGCCAGCACGTGCGCCGTCGTCCGCACGACCTTGCGCCGCGTCTCGCGCACCGGCCACAGCCAGGCGGAGTCGATGTGGGCGTGCCCGACGGCGCTCACCCGGTGGGCGCTGGCGGCGGCAGGAGCCGCGAGCACGCCGGCCAGCGCGGCGCGCCCGGCGGCCGCGGTGGCTGCCGCGCGCTCGGGGGTGGACGGGTCGACGGCGGCCTGGGCCGCCACCAGCGCGTCGAGCAGCTCGCGGCGCCGGGGTGCCTCGGGGGCCAGCTGCTCGGCGAGCTGGCGCACGACCGCGACGTCGGCCAGCAGCTCCTCGACCAGCGGCGAGGTCACGACGAGGCAGACCCGGCCGAGGCGGCGCAGCGGCTCCGCGCCGGCGGTCTCCCGGCGGCCCAGCGGCGTGGGTGCGAACCGCAGCGGCGAGCGCCCACCGCCACCGGACAGGTCCGGGTTGGAGGCACCCTCCACGAGCAGCGCCACCGGCTCGCCCGGGGCGGCGGCCAGCCGCACGCGCCGGCTGCGGGGGTGCAGCGAGTCGAGCACCCGGCCGGTCGCGGCGTCGTGGACCAGCCCCTCGGCGTCGAAGCCCGGCTGGCCGCTGGTGAAGCCGAGGTCGAGCTCCAGCTGCAGCTGGCCACCGCCACCGCCGCCGTCGCCCTCGTCGAGCAGCGGCGCCCACGCGTGGGGGACCACCGCGCGCAGGTGGAACCACGTCGTGGACCAGGGCGGTCCCCACGGGGTGCCCGGCGCCGTGGGGGAGAACGCCCCGGCGTCGAGCTCGGCGCGGGCCCGCTCCCAGGGCACCGGCTCGCCGGGCACCTGCCACGCGGTCAGCGCCAGTTCCGCCCCGGCGTCGAGGCGGGCCAGCACCACCGCGGGCTCCAGGCGCTCGGCCACCCACCGGTCGGTGCGGGCCAGGGCGTCCTCGACGGAGGCCCCGTGGGGGACCGGGGCGGGCGGCACGGGGGCGTCAGTCCTTGAGGCCGGCGTTGAGGTCGGCGCTCATCACGTAGCGCTGGAACACCAGGTACAGCACCACCAGCGGCGCCATGGAGATCACCGAGGCGCCCAGCAGCACCGACCAGTTCACGTTCTCGGCGCCCACGATGCTCGAGAGGGCGATCTGCAGCGTGTACTGCTTCGGGTCGTTGAGCACGATCAGCGGCCAGATGTAGTCGTTCCAGCGCCACTGGAACGAGAAGATCGCCAGGGTGATCATGATCGGCCGGGCGATCGGCAGCATGACGCGGAAGAACGTCGACAGCTCGCTGGAGCCGTCGATGCGGGCGGCCTCGAGCAGGTCGTCGGGGACGGTGGTGAAGAACTGCCGGAACATGAACACGCCGGTCGCGGTGAGGATCGACGGCACGATGACGCCGGCCAGGCTGTCGTAGAGGCCGAGGTCGCGGACCACGAGGAACGACGGCGACAGGATCACCTCGGTGGGCAGCATCGTCGTCGCGATGACGCAGACCGCGAACGCGTTCAGCCACCAGCTGCGGTACTTCGCGAGGGCGTACCCCGCCGCGGCGCTGGCGACGACCGTCAGCACCGTCGTGATGACCGCCACGAGCAGGGTGTTGCCGAAGTAGCGGTAGAAGTCGAACTGGGTCCACGCCTGCACGTAGCCGGCCGTGGTGGGCTCGCTGGGGAAGAGCGTCAGCGGGTAGCTGAACAGCTCGCCGACGGGCTTGAAGCTGCTGAGCACGAACCAGGCGACGGGGACGCCGTAGACCACCACGAGCAGCCACAGCACGGACGTCGCACCGACCGTGCGGCCGAGCTCGCCGTTGCCCTTGGCCTTCCCGCCCCTGGGGCGCCTGCCGGGCGGGGCGGTCTCGCGGGGCGTGAGGACGGGGGCGGTGCTCATCGGTTCGCCTCCCGGCGGCGGTTGTGGGCCAGCTGCACGAGCGCGATCACCATCAGGATCATCATCAGCACGAACGAGGCGGCGCTCGCGTAGCCGATCTGCGCCCGCTCGAAGCCGGTCCGGTAGATGTACTGGACGATGAGGTTGTTCTCGCTGCCCGGGCCGCCGCCGTTCAGGGCCTGGATCAGGGCGTACTCCTTCATCGCCCCGATCGTCCCGAGCAGGACCACGATGAACGACGTCGGCGCGATGCTCGGCAGCGTGATGTGGCGGAACTTGTGCCACGGGCCGGCGCCGTCGAGGGCGGCCGCCTCGTAGTAGGAGACGGGCACGCTCTTCAGGGCCGCGATGAAGAGCAGCATCGTGAAGGCGGTGCTGCCCCAGGTGGCGGCGATGACGACGATCACCAGCGAGAGGTCGCCGTTGCTCTGCCACGCGATCGGCGAGCCGCCGAGCGAGGTGATGACGTAGTTGGCCAGGCCGAAGTTCTCACCGAAGAGCCAGCGCCAGATGACGCCGGCCACGATCGGGGAGATCAGCCACGGGACGAAGAAGATGACGCGCGCCACGGCCTTGCCGCGGGTGTAGGTGCTGGTCAGCAGCACGGCCGAGAGCAGCGAGACCACGTAGGTGGCGGGCACCACCATCAGCGTGAAGAACAGGGTGCGCAGCAGTGCGGCGTAGAAGGAGTCGTCGGCGAAGAGCTGGACGTAGTTGTCCAGGCCCACGAAGCGCGCCTGCCCGACGCCGGTGTAGCTGGTGAGCGAGTAGTAGAAGCCGATCGCCGCGGGCCACAGGAAGAACAGGGCGAACATCACGACGTTGACGGCGATGAGCAGCAGGGGGGCGAGCACGTAGCCCGGCGTCCTCCCGCGGCCGCGGCGCGCGGGGCGCGCGCGGCCCGGCGGCCTCGTCGTGGTGGTGGCGGCGGCGGGACCGGCCAGCGGTGCGGCGGTCTGGGCCATGTCCGACTCCTCTGCGACTCGGGGCTTCACTGCTGGGTGCTGCTGGGTCGTGCTGCTGGGTCGTGCGGGTGGAGCGGGTGGGCCCGCCGGCGCCCGGGGCGCCGGCGGGCCCGGAGGTCAGCCCTCGAGCTGGTCGTAGCCCGCGATGATGTTGTCCACGGCCTGCTGGACGCTCTGCTCGCCGTTGATGGTCTTGGCGAGCTCGTCCTTGGTGGGGTCGGTGCCGAGGTCCTTGCCGGCCAGGCCCCACTCCAGCTGCGAGCGGTAGAAGTACGTCGAGATCGGGTCGGCGAGCTCGATCTCCTTCAGGTACAGCTCGAACGCGGCGGTCGCTGCCGGGTTCTCGAAGCCGTACTCCGGGCTCAGGCCGGTCTCCACGGGCAGGAAGCCGTTGGTGGCGACGAGCTCGGAGTAGTTGGCCGGGTCGTACATGAACTCCACGAAGTCCTTCGCGGCCTCGGCCTTGGCGCCGCCGTTGTCGAACGCGACGACGATGCCACCGGCGTTCACGTCGCTGGCGTGCACGGGCTGGGCGGGTGCCGGGACGGCGGCCCACTCGAAGCCGGTGATGGAGTCGGCGAAGTCGGCGACCTGCCACACGCCGGACCAGTAGGCCGTGACCTGGCCGGACTTGAACAGGGCGTTCGGGTCGGCGCCGGAGGTCCACACCGACTTCGGCATGACGACGTCGTCGTTCATGGCCACGAACTTCTCCAGCGCGGAGACGGTCTGGTCGTTGGTGGCGAAGGAGCCGTCGTCCTGCTGCTGCATGTAGTCGCCGCCGTGCTCGTAGACGAACGCGCGCAGACGGGACGGGGAGTTGTCGAAGGTCAGGTCGTACTGGGCGCCGGTCGCCTGGCGCACCTGGGAGGCCTTCTGCAGGAACTCGTCCCAGGTCCAGGTGCTCTCCGGGTCGGTCGGGTACGCGACGCCGGCCTGGTCCCAGAGGCTCTTGTTGATGAACATGCCCGAGGCGGTCACGTCGGAGGGCAGGCTCAGCACCTTGCCGGCGGTGGCCCCCTCCTCGCTGGTCACGACGTACTTCTCGTCGATGTTGTTGTCCGCGTCGTCGGCGACGTCCTTGAGGTCCTGCAGCGCGTTGACCCAGATCGGGTCGAGCGAGGGGACGTTCGCGGCGTCGGGCAGCGACTCGGCCTGGGCCGACTGGCGCAGCTTGGTGGTGTAGCCGTCGTAGGGGACGTTGGTGATCTCGACCGCGGTGCCGGTCTCGGCCTCGAAGGCCTCGGCCAGGTCGTAGTAGCCCTTGGCCTGCGCGTCGCTGGCGGAGAGCCAGAAGGTGATGGTCCCCGCGTCCCCACCGCCGTCACCGCTGTCGGAGCCGCCGCCGCAGGCGCTCAGGGCCATCACCGCGCCCAGCCCGGCGGCGACCACCGCGGTGGCGCGGACTCGGCTGCGAACCGTCGTCTTCTGCACAGAGAACTCCTTCGTCCGGCCGTCGCACCGTCGCGACTCGAGTGCCTGGACGGTAGGCGGAAAGCGCTTACCGCGTCAAGGGAGGTCGGCGGGACCCGCCGGTCACGATGTGGTCTCGGCCACCTGCGGGGCGCGGGCCGGCGGGTCAGCGGGTCCAGGGCGCGCCGGCGGCGCGGAAGAGCCCGTCCCCGGCCACCACGGCGTCGAGCACCGCGTCGACACCCGCCAGCACCGGGCGGGATGCCGGGCCCTCGCCCTCCCAGCGCACGAGCGCGGGGTCGACGGGGTGCACCCGCGCGGTCCGCACCGCCTCCACCACCTCGACGAACCCCGCCGTCGCCGCCAGGGGCACCAGCAGCGGCCCTCCGTCGGTGCGGCGGTCGAGCAGGTCGTCCAGGAGCTCCGCGCGGCCGTGCCGGCCCGCGAGCCCGGGGCGCTCCATCAGGTCCGCCGGCGGGGGAGCCCCGTCCTCGCCGGGCAGCACCTCCACGACGTCGCGGTCGTAGAACAGGCGCAGGGTGGCCCGCTCGCCCACCACCTGCACCCACGGCGGCGCCTCGCGCGGTCCGGCCAGGGTGAACGCGCCGACCACCGGCAGCCCCGCGCAGGCCGCTCCCGGTGCCGGCAGCACGCGCAGCGCGGCGGTGTCGTCCGCCTCGATGTCGCGGGTGCGGAACAGCTCGACGTCCACCCCGGCCACGTCCTCGGCGCGCACCAGGCCCGCCAGGTGCAGCAGGTCGGCGACGGCGTGGGCGAAGGGGTTGGTCATCGACCCGTCGACGACGTCGACCCCGCCCACGGCCCGCCGGCCCGCCCACGGGGCGCGCGCGTAGTAGGCGGTGTCGCGCGTCCAGCTGCCGCGCGCGGCGAAGCGGCGCACCTCGCCCAGGGCCCCCTCGGCCACGGCCGCGGCGACGGCGGCGAGCGCGTGCGAGCCCAGCGCCTGGAAGCCCACCTGCACCCGCCCCCCGCCGGCGGACTCCACGGCCAGCAGCGCCGCGAGGTCGCCGCGGGTGGTCACCGGGGGCTTCTCCAGCAGCACGTCCGCGCCGGCGGCCAGCGCCAGGCCGGCGAGCTCGGCGTGCGTGTGCAGCGGGGTCGCGACGACGACGACGTCCACGTCGCCGGCCGCCAGCAGCTGCGCCAGACCCGTGCTGCGCAGCGGCAGCTCGGCCTCGGGGAGCTCCGCGCCCTCGAACACCACCGGTCCGCCGCGCGGGTCCACCAGCCCCACCAGCCGCGCGCGGCCCTCCCGCTGCAGCCGCAGGGCGCTGGCGACGTGCCGCGCCCCGTACCCGTGGACCCCGACCACGGCGAGGCGGGGCGGGTGCCGCTCCCGCGGAGCGCTCACCGCTCCCGTCCGACCGGGGAGCCGGGGCGCAGCGCGATCCGCAGCCGCAGCCCGGAGGGCGTGCCACCGGACAGGACCAGCAGCACGCCGCCGGCCGCGTCGGTGCCGCCGAGGAAGCCGTACTCCTCACCCGGCTCGTACGGCGCGGGCGCCGCTGCGCCGGCCGCGTCGGCACCGCTCGCCTCGAGCACCTCGACGTCGAGCGCGTCGTCGCCGACCGTCCACGTGGCCCGCGCCCCGGGCTCGGCCGCCAGGCGGTGGCGCCCGTCGGGGAGCCGCTCCAGCTGGCCGGGAGCTCCCGTGAGGACCCCGGCGGGGTCGGGGCGCAGCGCGAGCTCGAGCAGCCACGGCGCGGCGGGACCGGGGTCGCTCGTGGGCGTCGAGGAGGCCACGTCGACGACCAGCTCGACCGCGGTCCCCGCGCCGCCGGAGCCCTCGGAGCCCTCGGCGCCCGAGGACGGGAGCACGACGTCGACCGCCGTCGTCAGCACGACCTCGTCGCGACCGCGGGCGTCGAAGGCCATCGCGGCGCTGAAGCGGCCGTCGTCCTGCACCGCGTAGCCGCCGGCGGTGTCGTGGAGCGCGAGCGGCTGGTAGTACGCGGCCGAGACCCGCTCGCGCAGTGCGACCCGGTCGCCGTCCAGGACCACCGGCTCCGCGGCGCGGAACGGGCCGAGGCCGAAGAAGGTGCGGCTGAGGCGCACCGAGTCGAGCACCGCGCCACCGGCGAGGGCCCGCAGGAAGGTCGGCTCGGTGGCCAGGCCCGAGCGCACGCGGCCGTGGCGCGCGTGGTCGGCGCTGCCGGCGACGACCACCGCTGCCCGGTGGTGGTGGTCGACGACGAGCCCGCAGCCGAAGGCGCGCCGCCGGGTGGCGGCGGGCGGCTCGTCGGGGGGCAGCTCGCGGCCGACCCGCGGGTCGAGCAGCAGCGCCGCGGCCGCCGCGGCGCCGTCGAGGTCGTCGTGGGAGCCGGCGGCGTGCAGGCCCTGCGCCTGGGCGCGGCGGGCGGCCCAGGCGAGGTCACCACGGGCCGTGGCCACCGCGACCGAGCGCAGCGGCACCACGGACGCGGCCAGCGCGAAGTCGCGGCGGCGCTGGTCCTGGCGGCGCGAGTGCACCGTCTCGACCGAGCCGTCGGGCAGCACCTGGTCGAGCAGCGCCGCCAGGCTCGCCTCGACGACGGCGAGCAGGTCGGGGCGGCCCAGCACGTCGGCCAGGAGCAGCAGCGACGGGTTCGACACGGCCGCGGCGTAGTTGGCGCTGCGCTCGGAGTACAGCCCGTCGGCGTCGACGTCGACCCCCTCGGCGAGCCACTGCCCGACCCTCGCGCGCAGGGCGCCGGCGAGCGGCTCCGGGGGGCCGAGGCGCAGCAGGCGCCCGAGGGCCGCCGACAGCTCCCAGCGGTGGTTGGGGGTGTGGACCCCGCCGGTGAGCAGGGGCGGGGTCAGCGCGTCGAGCACCTCTGCCAGGGCCGTGCGCACCCGTGCGCCGGCCGCTCCCGCCGCGCCGGCGGCCGGGGTCCACCGGTCGAGCAGCAGCGCGGCGTCGGCGAGGTCGTTGGTGCTGAACGCCGAGTCGGGCGGGGAGTCGACGTTGTCGCCGCCGGCGAACAGCCCGCTGGGGTTCTGCCGCGCGCGCAGGGCCGCCAGCAGCGGCAGTGCCCGCTCGAGCAGCGCCCCGGGCTCGGGCCCGGCCGGTCCGTCGGGTGGCAGCACCGCGGCCACCACGAGGGCCCGCACCCGCGCTGCGAGCGGGCGGTGGGCCAGCGCCGCCGCGTCGTCGGGGCGCTCGGCGAGCA
>Ga0325403_1003219_pt1 | contig 14818 bp, 8 predicted proteins | sample PopdelMetagenome_19_FD_205665 | JGI IMG/M metagenome (GOLD analysis project Ga0325403, IMG submission 205665) | Populus deltoides microbial communities from Bellville, Georgia, United States - Xylem-PdKOR-R4 | ecosystem: Host-associated > Plants > Phyllosphere > Stem > Wood/Secondary xylem...
AATGGAGGGAATTTGACGGTTCGATGGAGTTAAAGCCGAAACAGAGATATTTTGTGATGAATGGATTGTTGTTTTTTTCTCCTCCATTCAGCAAGGTAACTCGCTAATTGTGATTCCATCAAGGTTGTGTCCGTTGACGGGATATTTTTGGGCCTTCTTTAATTGGATTGTTTAAATTTTGAAAAGCCCATATCTTAAAGAACATTGTTTTGCAAAAATAGTTTCATTTTTTCTCTAAAATATTCTCCATGAAACAAATTTTACAAGAAACAGTCGATGGTGATAGGATGACCATGCATCATGGTAACAAAGCGCTTGTGCTCACGTCAATGGTGGCGGTAGCCTTACTATACTCTGTGGCAGTGTTTTTATTTAATCGTAATTTCATCTTATTTAGTAACAAAACACAATTTTCATGCATGGGGCGCACCATTAAGTAAGTTCAAAACTCAGTTTCTGAGAAATTATTTCGATTGCTTTTGCTACGTTTCTCCTTTATTTTATTTTTGTAGACTGAGAGAAGAAGAAAAACAAAAACAGAGGAAAAAAAAGAACGATTGTCATCCATGAGTGGAGAGCAACTCCCTTTAACCACTGGCTTTTGTTGTTTCCGCCTCTAACCACTTCTCTTCCTCTTCCCTTTCTTCTTCTCCTTCTACATTCTCCACTGTTCATGTTGCATGTGAACAGTGAAGAGCAGCTTATCACCGGTCTCTGCCGTTTCCACTGTCAGTCATTGCTCTTACTCTTCCCCTTCTTCTTCCCCTTCTTCTTCTGCATTATCCATTGTTCACGTGAACAATAAAAGGCGTCTCCACTGTTCATAGCCGGACCGGGTTCGGCCTAAACCTAAATATATTGGACCTGGTCCAACCCAGTAAATTAAAAAAATCCAAAAAAATTCTCAGATATTGTGTTTTATTTGAAAAACTAATATTTAACATTATTCAATGGCACTACATAATTATATTATATGGAGATCGAATGATGACGTAGCATTTGCTGAATTTGATCGTAATCCTAATTTTATTCCTGATATAATGATATTTTTAAAGTTTTTCTCCTGAAATAAAAGAGTGTTTGGGAATATAATATTTTTCTTTTGAAAATATATTAAAATAATATTTTTTTAATTTTTAAAAAATTATTTTTAATATTAACATATAAAAATGATAAAAAAAAACATATAAAGAATTAACTTTAAAAAAAAACACAATTTTAAACAATCCCTAAATATTAACACATGGTTGGTATTTCAAGAGTCACATCACAAAATGGTCTTAAGAATCATCACATTTGATAGCGAATGAAATCCTTTGGTCTATGCTAAAAACATTACATGTAAAGATTTGATCGCCTTTCTATCAAGGCCTTGACTTTTACAAATCTCAACAATTTGTACGTTTGACAAGTAACCTAGAAAGCTTAATTCATCTATTCACTTGCTTTTTTAAAGCTGCTGAATTTTTTTATTTTTTTTACAAAATTTGTCATTTAAAGTTTATAACTTTTGCATGTTTCGTTTTGCCCCCTTTTTTTTTTCTTCATTTATATTCCCTAGATCTTCCACAACTTGCTACCAAAATCACAAATCCTTTATACTTTCGTTTACATTATCTTTTTTTATATATATATATAACTATTGGTGTTCGGGTCAACTTATATACACCTCGATTAATTCTTTAAGACCCCTCGATTAATCCTCCAATACCCTAAAGTTAACGATCAGGGAAACCTCTAGTGACTCTGAGTTTTGTGGCACTCAAATTGATAATTACTTAGGAGCAAACCCAAAACTTAACCAGTTAAGTTATATACTCATATCATTTTGATTCATGGTTCCAACGTTTTCTTTTTGTTGCCGGTGTACAGGAACATGGTTGTGCCAATAACAAAAATGAAGAAGTACACCTTCTACTCATCATTGCAAGCCAGGGTTTGCAGTGTTTAGATTGCCAAATTTGATGGTCAGTCAAGCAGTTTTAATTGTGTTTCTCTTGACAATCAGGTAAAGGTTAACATTTGGGCCTGTCAATTAATGCGATTTTTTTTTCCAAATTCTTTTCATCCAAGCTAAATCCATCTCCTCTCATTGTAATTTTGTTTGTTGAATCCTTATCACATGACATTCTAGCAATTCAAGTTTTCCTTTTCCTTTTTTCGCTTTATTTTTATACAAGGTGGAGCCATACAAGGTTTGGTTAAGGAAAAGGATTCTACACCTAAGAAAACAAAGCTGCAAATATTGTGGCTACCCATGATGCCATCATTGATTTGAAATCTAACACCAAGATTACTGCCATTGAGGCTCTTTCACCTTCAATCCCTAGACATCACTTCAACTTTGTTGACTTTGCATATGTTATTGTGAAGAGAAAGGGCTCAAGAATTCTAACAGGTTTGCACATTGTCTGTCTTTATTTATCAAGTTATGACACTAACTTTTTATTTCATTAGACAAAGACACTTAATATAGTTTGTCTTTTCTTATTTAAATGTTTTTGAAGGGCTTAAGGCCATACAACCACTATAACAAATTCTGGTTTGCGGCATACACTTGAAAACAGGAGGGAATTTATGCTTGAGAACATACAGTTAATTCTGACATTTCATCTAATTACTTCAACTAAATTCAACTTTATTCATCAGTTTTTCTTTGTCTTCTCTTTTCCAGTGGTGATGACTTCCACGTAACCCTTTAGTGCTAGGGCCTTTGATGATAATGCTCTTCATTGCCTACCATCTCCAATCATCGTGGGTTTTTTTTTTTTTGGATTTCATGTCACTGGTAGTTTTTTCATCAACAACCATACCATTAACATTATCACTCATTTTTTAACTTTCTGTCTTTACTTATCTTTTCGCTTAGAAAAAAGAACAATTGTTTTCTTTGCTTGTCTTTTTACTTCAAAGAAAAAACAATTGCTTCTTTTGAAATTTTTACTTGATTAATACCTCTTCCATTTCTTCACATCTACTTCCTTTTGTCACTAGGAAAACCAAGCCTTAATGGCATAATTGCATCTCTTTGGTATTTCAATCTTGGTATACCAAAGTGCTTGGCGTATAGACATTTGTATAATCTCCTGCCATCATCCATATCTCTATTACTTTAACTCTTGCATGTTTTTTCGTTACAAATACAATTGTTTCAGCATTTTGAATGTCTTATATGTTTGGCTTTGGACAACTACCTGTGGAGACCCAGCAACTTCCCTCATCCTCTAGTGTTGTTTTATCGATCGAGAAGCGGGTCAATGAAAATAGAAAAACAATAAGAAAGATTCTTTGCGTAGATCCCTATGAGCACAAGGTTATTGTTCTATCTTTCCATTACCAACCACTGAGCCACAAATCAACTTATTGGTATGACTGCTTTTTTTCCTTATCTAACTACAACCATGTATCAAACCTTTCCTTTATTTATACAGTATGTGAGGTTCACTTATTGAGCATCGATCATTGACTATGATTTTCTAAATGGATGATGGTACCCAAGTTGCCTTTATTGTAACAAGAAACTTGACGGGACTAAACAATTATAACTTGTTAGAGAATAATATAAATCATATCTTGGGACCTCACCTAATAACTTAAACTATTCGGTTGGGATGGTTTTGTGACATGATATTAGAGCTTCTAAAAAGACCAACGTCTATTTACTATTGATTCACAATAACTTCCTCATCTTCCACCTCAAATAATTCTACTATCCTATTCTCACTATCCCAACCCAATAACTTAAGTTGTTAGGTGAGGTCTTAAGATATAATTTATATTATTCTCTAATACACTTGCACAGACCATAATGTTATCACCACTCTTCCAGTTTCATAGTAACTCACCATCTAAATACAAACTAAATAATGCTTTAGACTTGGACAGGAAAAGAAGGATACAGTTTATTGTTTATGCTGCTCGTTATAACCCACTACTTATTGTTCACTTAGTCATCATTCCAATGTAACAGGTTTCGCTTAGAATGTATAGTTACTGATGGAGATGGGGCCACTAGCGTTCTTCTGTTTGGAACACCAGTTGAGAACTTCTTCGGGTCATTAGCGCACCACTATGTCTATGATAGGAAATTTGCGGATCCCTCTGTTATTGCACCTCATATGGCAGCAAAGTTGAACAAACACGGGATCTTTCAATTATATTTTGGTGCTTTCAGATCCACAACCAACCAATGCAAGATTATCATTACTAATGTTTTTGATGACACCTCCAGTGAGGATAGCCACACCCTGCCTCTTAAGCCATCTATAGATTACACACCATCTGAGACATGCAAGACCACTACTTCATCAAGCTCTGCAAAACAACCTCTATCTAGTCCATCTACTCCAGCAGACATTGCCCTAAACTAATTATTGCCCCTGATTCCATGGAACCCCCACCCTCGGAGGTGCTAGCAACTAACCAAATGAACTTGCCTTCTGAAGCACGTAGGAAGTTGCGTTTTGAAACCGAAATAGAACAGCTTAGACTAGCTTCCCTTTCCCCACATACTTTTAATTCAACACGTTGCAAAATTCCTTTTTTGTTCAATATTTTTGTTAGGTTATTGTTTAAACCTTTTTATTTTTTTTCCCTTCAATTGATTTCATTATTCATATCTAACGGTTCTTTTCTCTTTCATCTCTCGGGTCCCTTTTTTTCCTAACAGCAATCCTATATTGTCAAACAACGTATCTGAAGCATAAAATACCTTGGACACTATTATTGCACCTCATCCACTTAATGAATCAGCTTTAAAGGCGAAAAAGAAGCAAACTACACCTTCATCCTCCTCGGAGGTTTGCTTTCCCATTTTATTTTTACTCTGTTGCTGACCGTCTTTGGTGATGTATACATTTTGTTGTTCTCGGTTCAACATTCTAGTTATTTTTTCAGAACATCCCACCACGCCTTCCCTTTATTGTTTGTTTACTCTGTCTTTGTGCCTCTATTTTTTATTTTATTTTTACATATTCTGCTCTTTTCTTGCAAGTTTACGAATCTTTTCAGGGACAACTTTTTCCACTTTTAGTAGAACTATAATGAACAAATTTCTTTTATGGTGAATTTTTCGTACAATATCATGAATCCATTCAGTCTTTAATGCTATTTAATTGTTAACTCAGGCTGTTGGTTACAACCATTTATCTTATCATGCCTTGCATTTCTTTTCCTCTGTCAGCAGCAGGCTCTTTTACTTGCTGTCTAGCCAAGTTAGCTGCAATTGTCCAAGTTAGCTTTCAATCAAACCTGCTGTAAAATTAACAATCTTTATCTTATGCCATGCTTTCCGGTCTTTTTTTTTCCTTTTTACCACCAATTCGTTCTGCCTTTTAATTCTTTTACTGCTGTAAAATATTGATATAATAACAAATTGTATGAGACTGTAATAACTTTTAAAAAAATAAATCAAAATAAATCATGAAGGTTATTTCTAATTAATCTAATGTTAAAGAGTGAAACTAAAAAAAATAATTATTAAAGAAATAAAATTTATAGATAAATTGAATCATTAAATTTATAAAAGAAACTATAGACATAGAAGAGCCAAATTCTCTTAAAGAAATAATATTTGCAAACATTTTAAGAACTAAGAATACATTTTGAGCTGTGAACACATGTTTGAGCCTCAGCCAATGTGAGCTTCTAGTTATGAACAGTGGTGGTCCAAGTTTCAGTGGACAAGCCTGCAAGTTGAGGGCCAAAAGGATAAACACTAGATAAGGCTTGATCGGATGGGTCCAAGAATTCGACCTAAGCCCATACGCAACATGCGGCCCCCCTTTCCATTTTTCATCTCTAAATACATGTTTCAAACACGCAGATATATAACTAAATATGAGGATTTTTTTTTAAACATGAAAAAAATAAAGGCATTGATAATATATTTTTTAAGTAAAAAAATATATTCATGAATTTAAAATTTGATGTCTAGTAGAAGATTTTTTTTAAAATATTAAAATGATGATATATTTGACAATATATTTTAACATCTAATATTGAGACCATAAAATATAGGATTGACCCGGCTCAACCTTGGTTCGTCATGATACTGTGATAAACCCATAAAAATCAAACCAAAACAAATTAAGAAGACCAATTCCAACAAACCAAATATTGAAGGGCAAGAATAAAACAAAATAAGCAACTCGAGCTAATCCGAGTAAATCCGTTAAACCTGCAACTCAAGTCATGAGAACGATATTACCCTATTTAAAGCAATTTATTTTTTTTAAAAAAAATCAATTCTCAACCAACGTATTGTCAAATGACAAAATAAAAAATTAAATTTAAAAAAAAACCAAGTTAACTAGTCAAATCCATAACCTGAGTCATTAGATCAAGATAACTCCATGAAAATCAAATCCAAAAAAATCACAAAGCCCATTTCTCAACTAACTGAATATTGAACGACGAAATAAAGTAAAATAAATTAAAAAAAGACCTAAATGAAAGACCTGAGTTTAGTCAGGCTAACATTCTAAACCTGTGACCCAGGTCTTGATATTGAGATTACTAAAAAAAAAGAAAAAAAATTACAATAATCAGTCTCCAACCAATTAAATGTTTAATGATAAAATTGAAAAAAAAACAACAATTAAAAAATAATAATCAAATTTGATACAAACAAAAATTGATAGGCCACTTAACAATTTTTCGCAAAGCTAGCAACAAAAACCGAAGATATGAGAGTTAAAAGTGAGAGAAAAAAAGGAAATAAGAGTGGTTCGGTCGCAGGGCATCCACTACCATGTGCTTGACAACGAAGAGCATGTCGAAGCAATTCATATGTCACTATGGAAGGCGGTGTTTGGACATCAGAAGCTGTCACATGCGCCACCAGAATACAACAGCCTAGCTCGTTCCGTCAAACTCACTCACTTTTCTAGCCAAAAAAAAATTGTTGAACATTTATGTTATGTTTAAATTTGGTTTTTAAAACTTTAATTGTTTTAAATTAATAATTATTTATTTATTTATTCAAATCAAACATCAAACAAGTAATATATTTTTTCCTTAATATCATGATATCTTCATATATAGACAATCAAAACAAATCAACAAGCCTAATCCGATATCTCAATGAGTAGGCAACCAAAACAAACCAACAAGTTTAATCCCAAATTAACACAACATCAATTGAATAAATTGAAAAAAAAAATCAAGAAATCAACATAAAAAAAGCTAAGAGAAAAAAAAAAACAAAACATTTTTAGAAAACTAATAAAATACAGGGTTTTCTTTCTCGTGGATATCATCACTTTCGCCATACCTCGTTTTTTTTTTTCCTCAATTCGCTCACCAACAGATGCGAAGGTGGGTAACAAAAAATGTCATACTTGCTGAAGCTTCCTCGAACCTAAAGGGGTCATGCTTTGTTTTGAACAGGATCTTGGAAATATATTTTCCGTACTTTCAATTGAGATCAGAGAGTGCACTCACGGGATGCTAAAAAAAGAAGAGAAACGAACAAGAAAAAGAAAACAGGGACGCTCATTCATGAGAAGTCTCATTTCCATAAAGCAAGATACATATTGATCTTCAAAGGAAAAAAAATCAAATAAAAATGCTTAAGACAATACGACATCGAATTAAGAGAACAGTTAGCTGGTGGAAATAAAAAAACACTCGTGCATCTTATTAAAACGATTTCGTTTTTCCTTTTTGTTGGTTGTAATTTTGTGAGAAGTCCACCGAAGGGATATTGAGTTCTTATTTCCAATATGTTGGAAAACCGTACAATGAAGTCCCCAAAAGTTTCTCGCTCGCTCGCTGGTCATTACAAATTAATTCAAAAAAAAATAAAAAATAAAGTAGAATGGAGTTTTACTATAATATTATTTGCTAGAATAATATTTTTCCTTCCTTCCTTCTTCTTTTTTCAATTTATATATTATTATTTTTTATTTCATTCTTCATATTTATTAGAGATTGAGTTTTATAGTTTGACGGGTTAACTCGAGTTTTTTCTTTTCTTTTTTTAATTGATTTTTTCTCTCGAATTCATCCTTTAATATTGGGTTGATTAGAGATTAAACTTTGTAATTTGTTTTGGTTTGCTTTCTATAAGGTTATCATCATCTCATGACTCGGGTCACAGGTTTGGTAAGTTAACCCGAGTAAACTCAAGTTATTTTTTATGTCATTTTTTTAATCTAATCTTATTTTTTAATTTTATCTTTTCATACTGAGTTGATTAAAAATTAAACTTATAGTTTGTTTCAATTTAGTTTTTATGGGGTTATCTCGGTCTCATGACCTAGGTTACATGTTTGACTGGTTAACCCAGGTTCACTCGGGTCATTTTTTAATTGATTTTTCTTTCAATTTCATCCTTCAACATTGAATTTATTGAAAATTAAGCTTCATAATTTGTTTTGATGTGTTTTTTAGAAGGTTATCGTGATCTCATGACTCAATATGTATATTGACATATTAAACTAAGATTGATCTAAATCGATCCAATACGCTGTTGTCTTAATATTTATAAGAAAATCTCAACTTGAATATTTTTTTTTAGTGAAATTAAGTTTTTACCGGTCATTTGGATTGTCTTTGAGCTCTCTAAGTTGACTAGATCATATCAAATCAATCCCCCCCTCATGGTTTAATATTTTTTTTACTAAAATAAATACCAGCAATGTCTAAATATTTTTTTACTTAAAAATAAAATTTAATTTCATTCGCAGCATAGGGCAAACTAATAATCCAGTAGCTAGGAACCCATATGATTGAAAGTACATTTATGCTACCAGATTTCATGATTGATCTAATATTCCATACTTATTGTCTGTGAAAAAACAGAGGTCACTAGCGGGCGAATTTTCCTTTGTTCCCCTTTCCTTCTCACTGAGATCGTGTTGTTTCCTTGGTGCATTTTTTTTTATTCAATGTGGAATAATGGTGTCTATCCACTGGAACCCCAGAGTGCGAGACAAACGAAGTTCACGGGTTCATTAAGACTAGGCCTTAAAGGGACCATTTAGATCGGCTTTGTACAAAGTTCTCCGGGTTGCGAACAGACAAAAGAAGGAGAAGCAACAAAAGATATGCAATGAAATTTCCTGGCAGCATAGCTCGGATTAGATTTCTTCGTGAACAATTGGAATCTTGGCAATTTTATAATCCGTCCATAGTATATGGAAAGGAGGAGCACTCGTGAGAAACTTCAGCATGTCATCATGTACGCCAAAACTTAACAATCAAGAGAATCTCAAAGATGTGGGAGATCAAGAAAGAATTTGCTGGCAAACATGATAAAAATTTCATGTTGGGAACATGCAGGGAGCATAAATGAAAGGGATGCCGCTTAGACATCCAATATCTGGGATAAGAGCAGGACAAATAAAAGGTACCTATGTGAGACAGTTTTTTTATCAAGCTATTCCAATGTTTATGATTAGAAAGTGCTGGGTTCCTTTACTACACTATACATCATTGACTGTGACTATTTCACCACTAGACTAACTCACCAAAATGGGCGTCATATTCTTAGTGATGAAGACGTAAAAATCCTAGTAATTTAGGAATACAGTTTTCAGGCTGGATAATTGATTAATCAATTGATCATAGTAATTTTATTTATTCTTTCTAGTTAATTTAATGAAGTTACAATCACTCGGGTCGTCAGACCCAACAGCTTTTAGGTCTTGATTTGACTTGATTCAATAGCACATGAGTCTTTGCTGTATCGCTCGAAATATACTGATAAAATTTTAAATCTTTAATTGGTTTGGATATTAATTTATGTCATGCCGCCAAAAAGACATGAAAAAGACATTAGTCATATGGCATGCCAAAAGAAATTTGGATATTAATTTATGGCCTCACAATCACTTGGGTCTAGCCAGCATCAGACCCAACAACTTTTAGGTCTTAATTTAACCTGATTCAATAGCACATGAGTTTTTGTTGTATCGCTCGAGAAATTTCACATTGTTAACCTTTGTGATGCTCATCCTGTTTACTTGGACTACAATATTGAAGTGTTTGTTGTATCTAAAATTTTAGTTAACATTTTATTTTTTATCAAAGCATAATTACAATTGTTTATTATTTATTAGATAGTTGGCCAGTATTTTGCCCCGGGTCGGGCTAATTTTATCACAATGTAAAAACAATACTCAAGTACTGTCAGTGTATTTTAAAGAACGAAAAAAAACTACAACTCGACATCAAAGAAAGAGAATAGAAAAAAAAATAATGATTGCCAATCACCAAGAATTAAAATGTAGAAGCATAAAATAAAAAAATAAATCAATGAAAAAACAAGTTTTAAAAAACAAAGCACCAGTAAAATTGGGTCAGGTCGTCAAAACCCGTGAGTAGGATCATGCGGATGTGATAATCTAATAGAAAGAAAAATAGGGAAAAAAGCAACCTAGAAAGAAAACTCGAGCACCCAAACAAACCTCATATCTGGATCATAAGATAAAGATAACGTGATTGAAAGAAAACCGAAGAAGATAATGAAATTTATTTTTCAAACGAACAACTTCAAGGATGTAATTGGGAAAGAAAATAATGTTAACTCGTGTTGACTTTTCAAACCTATGATCCTAGCTAGTGACTAAACAAGAAACATCATATCAAGAAAGCTACAATTTTAAAACTTGTCTCGACTTGACGGGTTGACCCATGACTTAGGTGACTCATGGCTTAGATCAAACCAAGTTTAAAAACAAATTGAGGGAGAATTAATCTAGTGTAAAACAGTCAAAAACTCGAGTTGCCCCACGTTTTGGTTAACCCGTGGCAAATCCAGTAACAACTCGTTGACTATTTTCATTTGTAAAAAAAAAAATTGTATTATTTTGACCCTTTTTATAGAAAAAAGAATTGGTTGACTTAGTTTAACTCGGGTCAACTCACTCGACTCGTGACCCGAAATTTGTCATGGATTGACTCCCGGGTAGAGCCTAGAAACAATAGGAAAAACCAGGGAGATCAAATATCAATAAATCAAATGTCGAATGATAAAATAAAAACAAAATTCAAGAATAAAAAAATAGAAATTAAGAGAATAACGACCTCTTTGAAATTAAAGAAAGAAGATAAACTAAAATTTGAATTGAATGACAAGATTGAAAAAAATATCAAATTTACAAATGAATCCAAAATAAAAAATGTAAATCAAGAAAAAAATGATCAAATTTTTTTAAAAAAACTAAGATTATGGACCTAAGGATGAAATTGAAAATAAATTAAAATTTAATAAAATGGCTAAAAATCAAAATAAAAAATCAAAACATTGACAGTCAAACCTTCAATACCATCAAATATTGAATTGAAAGGCAAAATTGAAAAGAAAAATCAAATTCTCAAAAAAAAAAATTCAAAATAAAAAATAATCAAGAGAATGAGGACCAAATATGAGAAAATTAAAAATAAGATCATGGATTCAAGGATGAAATTGAAAAGAAATTAAAATTTGATAAAAGATCCGAGAATTTAAATTAAAAATCAAAATAATAAGGGCCAAACCTAAAATATTATAAAATAGAAAGATAAATTTGATATGAAAATCAAATGCCAAAAGATCAAATTGAAAACAAAACGTAAATGAAATTTGATACAATTAAAAAAAATGACTAAATGTGATAAACTTAACAAATAACATATTTTTCTTCTTCTTCTTCTTCTTCTTTTTTTGCAAAGGCTGCACATTTTTCAAGGTTAATGAGAAAGAAAAGAGAAGGGAAAGAAAAATTATTGTCGGAGCTTCATCGTGCATTAGGAAGCTACATGCGTTGGACCACCGTGAAGGTGAGGATGAGACGCATCGAATGCCACCCTAAAATGTGGTATTCATCCAGCGAAGGCACCACACGTGCTAATGCGTACATTACATGCCCTAACAATTTTTTTTATAATTTAATATATGCAAATAAAAAATTGTCGCTGACCCCAAACACTATTAATGAAAAAAAAAAGACATAATAAAAAGACCAAAAACCTCTTAATCTTAGCTATAAATTATTTGACTCCAAGGGCACTTCAATAACTACATTATGCTTGTAAGAAGTAAGAACCCAAAACACCCATGTTCTTATTATAAAGGAAATTCAACTTTTAAAGGTATTGTAGATATTATATAGTGCAAATCAAAGATTAAAAGACTCATTTACCCCTATTCAATCTTGTAATAACAAATGTGTCAGGAGAAAAATATTAAATTACCCTTGAAAGCATGCTATAAGACTTAAATTTTTAAGGGCAAGACGATAATTTTACTGTAGAGATTAATAGTGAAATGTGAGATGGTAAAACACTATGACGTGAGTTGTAGTAAAATTTATTTTGAGTGAAAAAAAAGTCTAGGCATTGATAACATGTCTTAAAAAAAAAGATATTGAGATTAACCATAAATTGAACGGTATTTTCATCTAATACTGAGATGGAAAAATATTTGATCCATCATGGTAAGCCTAGGCTGACCTGCTAAACTTGCAGGAATAATCTTGAAAAAAAATTGGAAAGCTCAATCCCAAATTAACTCTATGTTAAAGGATGAAATAGGTGAAGAAACAATATTTTATTAAAAAAAATAGAGAGAACTTGAGTCAATTAAAAAAACTTGTGATAAAAGTTATGTACGTCACCAGTATCAATTTTTTAAAACCAAATAGAAAATAGAAAAACAAAAAAAAAAGGAGCCTAGCCATGTGGGTTTGGGCATTAAAAAAAGAACAACCTAGACACGTAGGCCTTTTAGTCCAACAAGAGCACCAGAACCTATCTTCCTTTTTTTTAATTTCTTAAAGAGATAGATCATTTAAAAACAAGACAACATTCAATGTGTCATCTGCTTTCTGCAGCTTACTAGAAAATTAGGGGCTCAATTTTTTTCAATTTAAAACTCATTCTTGACTAAAAACATCTAGAAAACATTGTAAAATGCCTTGATAACCCTATCTATGACCACTAAAAACTCAAAAAACATATCAAAAAACCAAAACCAATCTAAAGCCAAAATGAGTCTCACGGTTAGATCTACTTTTTCAGGAAGGAGAAGTAAAAAAAAAAATACATAGATGAAACTACCCTTGTGAAATGGAACTCATTGAGACAAAAATGACACCTAACCTAGCCCATTAGCCTGCGCAACGCGGAAAAAAAAAACATGACCAAACAAAAAACAAATTCTAGGTATTGGTAATGTGTTATTTAAAGAAATGAAAATATTTTATCAATGAATTTAAATTCAACTACATATTAGACGATATTTTTATCTAATATTTAAAGGGAAACACATTAGATCAATCTAAGCCATTCCAAGTTTACATGTGAAAGTTATGAGTATAATCTTGAAAAAAAACAAACTGTGAACTTAAATTACTAACTAATATAATTTTGAAGGATAATACTGGCAAAAAATAAACCAATTTTTTTCAAAAAAAAAAACAAATGATTTTAGGTCAACCAGCCAAACTCTCATTGCAAGTTACATAAGCCATCATATTCAATAATTTTTTTATTCCATAGATTATTTTTTATTTACTAGATTTACATGACAATAAAGAGAATGTGATATTTTTTTGAAGAAATACTTTTTTTAAAAGGAAAAAACATGACAGACACATGAGACTAAGATACCAAAAGCAAATCGTTGATAACAAAAGGTGAAACAATATTTTTTTTTAATTTTAAGTTAATTAAAAATTAGATTATCGATAATAAAGGGTGAAATCACATTTTCTTTTTAAATTGAGGTACTAAAAGTGTATTAAACAAAAAAAAAATTAGACCCGATGTTATGGCTTAACTTGTCAAACTTGCGATTCGGGTGATGGAACTAATCGAGTTATTTTTTTTTTGTATCTAAAGAAAAAGGGTGAAAATAGCCCAATAATGTTGGCCTATGGCTCAGCGCACTGGGCCTCTAGAAGAAACAACGCAGGCACGTGGGCCTTTAAACCTTGTCTTGCATGTTTGGGCCTGTCTTTTTTTTTCTCTCATTTGAAAGGGTGGATGACAGGTTGTTCGACCCTTTTTATTTCTTTCTTTTAAAATACAGAGATGACACGTCGTTTTTCAGCCCAGAGATTCAGGCCACCACTGTGGTGGCTGGAAAATCAGGGCCATGGGTTTTAAGTTACAAAGCTCATTTTTCAACTTCTTTAAAGCCAAAACAGCAAAAAATCAGTCCTAAAACACGTATAAACCAATTTAGCAACCTAATAAACCCAAAAAACAAATTAGATCACAAAATAAAATTGAATAAATGTTATTTTCCTTGATTAAGATCTTTTCGTTTAGAAAAAATCATGGCTTAAAACAATCACTATAAGAATCCTTTCATCGAATATAACTCATTGACACCAGTTTCAACCATTTCGGTGGTCGAAATAGCTATAAACAACGATTTTCTCTCTCTAAACTGGAATCTGGTGAGCTTCTCTCTCTTCTAATAGAAAATGATTGAAAAATAAGAGAAATTAACTTTGATACCAAAATTGAGTTTCTGAATACTAAATGGATCGATCATCTATAAACCGAAAAAGATAGGGGACTAAAGTAAACTTTTTATATGAAATTCAAAATCACCCCTTATATTACCGTCATTTTTATTTTGATCTTCCGACTTTCAATCAAGCCTTTTCCCAAAAAAAAATGCAATTGAACGTAAATTTGGGTTTAAAATAGCTTAATTGTGCCAAAAATAAGTTTGAGGATAAATTTGAAATTTTTATAAAAAAACAACAACTATTCCAATACATAATAATTTGTGAGAGTGTGCATAGAAAAAATGACTTTAGTGAAAACCCACGTATGTTAGCTTTATATACTTAATATTTTAGTTTATATATCAAATTTA
>Ga0325403_1003221_pt1 | contig 14817 bp, 17 predicted proteins | sample PopdelMetagenome_19_FD_205665 | JGI IMG/M metagenome (GOLD analysis project Ga0325403, IMG submission 205665) | Populus deltoides microbial communities from Bellville, Georgia, United States - Xylem-PdKOR-R4 | ecosystem: Host-associated > Plants > Phyllosphere > Stem > Wood/Secondary xylem...
GGAATTGCTATGTTAAACCTTGACAGCAGAACCAAATTGAGGGATGAGGTGGGATGGTATATCTCTTATCCGGTAGCCATTACCCCAGAAAGAGGCAAGACAAAGACCCATGATCGCCATGGCAACTACAGAGCATGCTGGTGGGACAGCCTGTGTGCTCCCGAGGAACTGGGTAGCTAGAAGTCCAGCTAAGGTGGAGCTTTGCATTCCTGTACATAATGAAATTGTCCTGCTGGCTTCTTCCTCTTGCCTGCGACAATAACCACAAAAGTTAACTTCATATCCCCTTTCATACAAAATTCTAACTCGTTCGTACAGGAAGATGAAAAAACAAAAACCAACCATGCATTTGCTAGAATCTGCTTTAAAGGGCAAATAAACTGCTCTAGATTGTTACACAAACCTTCATTCAGCCTATTCTGAGGAGCATTGCCAATATTAAAAGCAAACATCTTATTGAGGAATTCACAAAAGGTCAGGGGAGTTGCTATAACTGGCAAAAGAGGAGATAGAAATCAGAACAACTGGAGTCCAACATTGCTCTAATTTTCTACCAGAAATTAGTCGACATCTGCGTAGAGCACACAGGACCAAATAGCTTCTCAGAAATTTCAAGTTAAGTTGAATTATCTCAAGGCATAAGGCAGCGACTGGAAAAGGCAGGTTATAAGATCAGTGGAACATCAATTGGCCTTCGGTTTAACTGGTATTAGCCTCCCGTGTAAAGCAGGGGGTCATGAGTTGAACTCTCACTAAGGGACTTCAGCTTCTAAAATATTCACTCGTAAGAAAAAGTTCAGAAAAACAGAATGATGTAGCAGAATGGGTTGAAAATCCAACATAAGCAGTAGAAATGGAAAGAAATAAGCAACAGTATAATAACCAACAATGTGTGAAATCTGACAGTGGGTAAGGTCAGATGGTCACATGAGGTTTCCAGAATAAATTACATTTGCAAACATCCACATAAGCATAACCATCACCAAGTCCATTGGTGTATATAGCTTTGGCACAGTAACCAAAGGAGGAGTTCATAACAGTGGGACTGGGAACATCACTTGAACAACTATTGCATGAGGATCACAACAAGCGGGGTCACAAAACAGGACAATGGCAATGAGGACTGGTTTATATCAATTCTAAATTTTAAAACTGCAAAATGCACTCGACCCAAAATGCATTTATGAAATTACCTCAAAGCTGGAATTTTGGAGACCCAATATCCCAAAGTGAATGCCACGGCATGAAATGTCAATACTGGAAAAATCAACCAGAGTCCCTCTTTGGAAAGAATCTGACTTCTATTTATTGCTAGTGGACTCCCAATACAAAGTGAAGTGCACATCATAGCAACAAATGGCATGACAGGATTCAGTAAATTTACAACTTCCTTTGCATAGGTATTTAGTACGAGGCCAAGAGCGACTGGAATAAGGACAACCTTAAAAAAGGGAATCTAATGTTAAACTTGAGGGAGGAGAAATAAAATAGTGAATCTAAAAACATATCAGTTAGTAAAGAGCTCTCATTACCTGCAAGATTGACTTTGACATGGCAATGGCATCAACAGGAACTACAGAGCCAATGAGAAGACCAGTTAAAAGAGGTGTGAAAAGGACTGATGCAATGGTAGTGGAGCTAGTAAGGAGAATGCTCAAGGCTACATCCCCTTTACTCAAGAAACTAGCATAGCTGGATAACTGAGCTCCTGCAACACAAGATGTTAAGACAAAACCCGCAAAGAACATCTGAGACATCCCAAATGCCTTTGCAATTAATACTCCAAGGCCTGGTTTGAGCACATACTGCGCGATAAACCCAACAGATAGTGGTAAAGGTCTGCAACAGATGGAAAAAATAAACTTGATTCTAAATTTTGCAAATTGACATAATACATTCAACAGTTCAAAGAAAGGAATTGAATTAACGAGAAAAAAACCTATACCGTTTAATTGCAGGAGCAAAATCATGAATAGAAAGTTTAATCCCAATTGACAACATGATCCCACCAAGTGCTGGAGCATACAACTCCTTAGATACCCTGAAACAAAGTTTCAAAATCAAACTTGCAAACTAAATTAGGCATCCAACACTCCTTTTTGAGCCCTTAAAGACCAGTCCCAAGCCTTTTTAGTCAGAAAAAGAATACAACAAAAATCCTGAAAAGCCACCAGAAAGAAATAAAAAGCACAAGTTTTGACCATATTCATCTATTATATTCTTTAATAAATAAATTATTAGCAATTAAAGAAGTACTATATCAATCAAACTTCATAAGAAAAATCAAAATAAAATATTGAAACAGAACAACATCGAAGTAAGCTAAGTTTAGTTTAATATTGATTAGTTTCGAAAAGTGTCCATTATATATATATATATATATATATATATATATATAACAATCAAAACTCGGGGACTCAACAAACGACTAATCAAACACAACCCATCCCGGAAAAGCAGCAGAGACAATCCCAAGAACAAGACTAATTTCCCGCATTAACTAAACCAAAATTACTTGAACAGCGACTATTTTTTTTTTCTCGGGATTAGTAACGAAAAAGAATACTAAAAGGAAATTAAATTTATATATAGAAGCAACTAACCAAGTGAAAGTGGCAGGCTGAGCAAGAGCAGCTATTGCGGTGGCAGCAACAACAAAAGGAAGCATAGCTGATAAGACCTGAGAAGAATCGGTCTTTGCCACCTCTGCATTTGGGTTAATCCCAAAATGCAATAAAGAAACGTTGCCTTCTCTTCTCTGTGACCCAACTCTTCCTATAAACGGTGAGGTTGAACAAGCAAATGTAAACAGCGCTCCATTCTTCGGCCAGCCCTTATTTAATCGTTTCATTGGAAGGGAATGGCAAGTAAATGAAGAATAAGAAGTTAGAGAAACGAAGTTCTGAGCTTTTGTAGAGATTGAGAGTTTTGGTACTGGTATTGGGGAGATGGAGGAGATTAAGGCCATTGAATTGTGTTTCACAAAGGGGAAAAAAGGGGGGGGTGTTGGGTGGCAGCGGATTTTGTTTCTTGAGGTGGTTAAAGAGGTAGGTCCGCCGGGGAGAGGTGGAGTCCGGCGAAGTAGGGAGGGAAAGGGAGGTGGTGGAGTTTTAGGAAAAGATGAGGAGGAGATGGAGCTAGAGTGTTGGAGGAGATTTTATGGATTTTTTTGAGTCAATTATAACTTAGTACCTATATTTTACTACAATTCATTAAGGGGTCCCTTAGCATGAAGATAATCCCTTAACGAGCATTGATCATCTTCAATTACTCTTTTTTTGGTCCGAAAATACCAGAAAGTCTTACCTTTAGAGAGAAGTTATTCAAATATTGACAAATAGAAGGACTAATATATATATTTCCCAAGACTATAAGGATCTGTATTTTAGCTTCATTAAAATACAGGAACCAGGCTATAGTAAACTGTCTCTTTCTTTTTAGTAGCGGAGAAAGGGATTGTATTTTAATCTTAATTTTTGAATATTAGTGATTAAGAGAGAATGCTCAGGTGTGGTTCTCCTCTTTCGTGATCATGGAGTTGGTGGTGACGTGTAGAGTTTGTAGTGGCTGGGACCAGAAGTTGCTAATTACGGTCGAGTATCAATCAAGGCATGGTCCCGATGGTTAACTTTGCCGTTTACTTTATGTGATAAGAAGAAGAAAGGACAGAATCCAATGGATTCGTGGATGATGAGGTTGTTTCTTTCTTGAATGTCTAAACGCTGAGGCTCTGCATCACTGGCCGCGTGTTTGGTCATTATAGAACAGAATAGTTAAATTTTATTGGAATTGCGGCAATGATTAATTTTTAAAGTATTTTTTATATTTTAAAAAATTATTTTTGATATTAATACATCAAAATAATTTAAAGATATTAAAAATATATTAATTTAAAGCAAAAAAAATTAAAATTTTTCAAAAATACTTTTCAACCGAAGTGCCAAACACTGCCTAAAGCACAGTTTATACTGGATAATATGCGGGCTAGATTAAATTTATTTTTATATAAAAAAATTAATGCTTAGACTATGTTAATGTATTTTTAAAATAAAAAAAATATAGATTTTATAGTTCAGTAAAATGATTTTGTTTAATTATTTGGTAGAAAATTACTTATCATTAAATAGCATGATAAATGTAATTTCAATGGTTATTTAGTTTGTTATTCTTATATTTAATTTAGTTAATGATTTTAGAAAGTAAGAAATTTTTCAATTTTAATAGACTTTCCTCTATTTAGAAACTTCACCCAAAATTTTGTCACCTTTTAAAATATATGCAAATAACCACAATAATCAAACGCAATAAATTCTTACATTTCATAATCAGAAATAGTCTCAGACTTACCACTGGAACCACAAAACTCAATTATTTTCACCCATCACATTTTATGAACGATAGTTTTAAATAAGAATATTTTCGTAAGACGAATGCAAATAACATACATATATACAAAAGAAATATGAAATACTTAAACAATTGAAATCCCAAAATATATCAACATGACTCATCTATTTATTTACATTTACGTTGTTTACTAGATGATCTAGACTCATCAATAGCATGGCTACACCTTGTTCCTACTTGAGCGACCTCTTTCCCTGCCATGACATTATTAAGAGTTAACATCTCTTCAAAGTTCTCAAGTGCATTATAGTAAACATTGAACCATCGAGATGTATAAGTGTATCATTTGTGTACTTCATCAATATTACAAAGTATAAATATGGCCTCTTGATCCTTTCATAGCAACAAGCCAGTCCAATATTAATAAAACATTAATGTTAAATTAAAATGTCTATAAATAAAACGCATCATTTAACATATATTAATTCTAAAAATATTTAATTACTTACAATATTCTGAATCTGTTGGGCATGTTGCTTGTATTGTATGTTTGTAGGTGGAGGAACCTACTCGAGATCCAGTGTAATAACCCGATGTGTCATACTCATGTATTAAATCATTTTACTTATCCTCTATAATCACATGATGCATCTTTGTAAATATTTCATCTCTCTGTGCATCCCATTGTGATACATAAGCTCTGTGATAGCTTAACCAGTTATAATTATTATTTTTACCTCGATAATTTATGGCATAAAATGCACCACTCATATCAATGTTGATTAGAATGTGCTATATCTATAAACAACTTTTCACATTACCCGAGCTAGGCAATGTAGCTTAACCATATCAAAAACTATCAATGGGATTATTGATGTCTATATACTTATCCTAGTAATACAAAAAACTAGAGCAACTATCAATTTATCATCATACGGAGTCCAAATGACTTTTAGAAGATAAGTATCATAAATATTAAACAATAATAATTTGTTGACGTTAAGTTGATGTTCTTAACAAATGGTTCAAAAAATACCTGGATAGGTTGCTGCCTATCTAGCTTCTTCCAATAAAATGACAACACAATGTGTTGGATTATTATAAAATAATCTACTAGCACACCATCTAACATTACAAACATATCATTTTAATTGCATTTTTAAAGTTACAATTAGACAATATAAATGCAAAATAACATTGGATTACCTGCATCCTAATGAGAGTGAAGTGTAACCCCTATTGTTTGGATCAATGTTGTTAGAATCACAAGTTGATTCATAAAATCATATAATTTTACGATTAAACATATATTTATTGTGCAAAATCACTTTAAAATTTAAAAAAAATTGATAAATCTGAACTAAAATCTAGTAAAATTGAGTAAAATCAAGTAAACTTGATTTTTATATTCGTTTTTACATTTTCAAAAGAAGATTACCAAAACTATAGAAAGTAATATAAACTTGGATTTGAAGTCTACTCTCACTTTACTTAGCTTCGCTCTTTCCATCTCTCTCACAGATTTCTTTCTTCTAATAAATTGCTTTCACTATCTTCTAAGGTCTAACAACACACAACCTCTAAGTATTTCTTTATTTCTTCTCTTTATTTTCTAGAATCCTTTTTTTTTTCTTGTTTGGTTTCTAGATCTTCCTCTGCCTTGCCTTCGCAAGGCTTCAATTTCCATAAAAAAAAGACCATCTTCACTATAATTTATTAACATATAATTAACTGGAAAAAAAATTAAATAGCTCCGTGTAATATGAGATCAGATATCTTGATTTACTTTTATTTCTCAGCTTCTTATTTAGTCTTTGATGTGCATCAACATCTCATTCTAACATTTATTTGTATATATAATTCTTGATTTATTTCATTAATTGCACGAATCAAGTTTTTGATTTGTAATAAAAAAATCATATAATTAAAAAAAATTATCAAACTAAAAAACACGTTGATAGTGCTCAAGCTTTTTTTTGTATTAAAAAAAATAACTTTTGATCCAAACGGTGACAAAGCAGAATTATGTTGGCTAGTTTAATTATAAGCTTTAATGCTGAATTTGAATCAGTACCAAATGTTTTTCAATATTAACAAATCACAATCTAACTTATAATTTTCAAATTTAATTATAAGTTGTATAAAATTGTACTGAATTAATTCTTTGTTAAAAAATACCTTTATTTGTCTAGCATGTGATATATTATTTTTTGAGTTTTATGTTCATTTTTATTTGGAAAATTACATATTAAAAAAACTAGTAGATTCTATTTTTATTTTATTTATTTATTCTATTTGATAGTTTAGGGCTCTCTAAATTTTCTATTTAAAAGAAAAAAAAAGGTGTACAAGCCTTATGGGAGAAGACATTGATTAATAAAAAGTTGAGAGTTTTAACATTTCTTTTAAAACTACAATTTTGTTTTTAATTTTGATGTTTTTTTTTCAAAAAACAAATAATAAGCTCAATCATCTTGTTATTCACCCCGTCAATGTAAAGGGAATGGGAGCCAAGACTTGAAAACCTAAAGGATGTAGGTAAAGCACGGTAAAAATGTCTTGATGTATTATGGTTTGTAATAGAGCTCTGATACCACAATTGTTAGACACATACTCTGACATGGTAGCTTAACACGGCCATTCTTTTAGGCACTCAACAGCTACATACTGGAGTCATGTCTTATTGGATGATCAAAAGCTTTAGGTTTTTGAATGTAAAGAGGGAAAAGAGCTTGAATAACAGAGAATTAGAAAAACAAGTTCTTTATTTAAGAGGCTTCTCCTCGAGGTCTACCATCTCAAGGTTCTGCCTTTTAACATTACAAACAGCCTCTATATATACTACATTTGAGGCTTTTGCTTACATCACTCATTACATCATACTGAAGCACACTTAATTTGCTTACATTACTGATTATATCAGAAAGCACTGAAACACACTTAATAATACACTATTATGATACAAACGACAAGTTAATCGGAATATCAACCGACAATAGGTTCATGATCTGGAGAGAGATTCTGATCTGATAGGTTATCCTGATCTCGAGTAGTTTGGACTTGTAGGGCCAACACATAGTCATCATCGGCAACCATTTCCATCTCATGTGGTTCCAGAAGCGTTGGGACGCCCAAAATTATCTGCTTGAGTTTTTTGTTTTTATACTGCATTTGCAGGTCATGGAGATGAGCAGAATATTAAGGATCATACAAATCATAGTCAATTTCTTCATCAGGATCTGTTCCTTTAGGCCAGATTTCATCAGGAATAATGTTGTTATTTAGGCACACTGTTTTTTGCAAGGTCCTGAGTTCCGAGAGGTTTTCAAAGGGGTGTTCATACAGGGAGTATGGATGAGTTTTGTAGATGGTAGCTTGTGGAAAACTCATAACCAGATTGTTTGTTGAAGCTTTGAAAGGCCTGTGGAATATGAAAATAGAGAACAAATTTGCAACAGCCTGTTTAACAAACTTATTTTGAGATGCACTACGATGTACTTCAATCCAGCAAGGTTGTGGATGGGGCCATTTGGATTTTTCATGTTGGAGAAAGGAGATCTATTGTGTGGGGTTGTGGAACCAAGTAAGGAACTTCAAAGTATAGTACCGAGAGTTTGCTGGCCAAGAAGTCCTGAGAAGGCTGGAAAGAAAGCAATCAGTGGGAAACTCGATGACAATATGGTACAGGTGACAGAAATACCATAAGAAGAAGTAGAGTTCTTTGGGGAACAATCCAGAGGGTTTGAAAGTGAAGAGATGAATGAAAGGATATTTAGGGTGGATGCCTAAGCTTTGAAAACAAAGGGAAGACATATCATAGTTAAGAAGAAGGTAGTCTTAGAGGCTAAACAGTTTTTCCTTGGCCTGCAGGTCAAGAGTGTGGTTAAGAACCATTTCTCGAGCAAGAGGGGGTAGGTTGTCCGTAGGGAAGTCTTGGTCGGGTGGAGGTAGGTTGAAAGAGGAGGCCATAAGAATCAGGGGAAGGAGCAGTGTTTGTGTTTTGAGTGGTCTGGTGAGCATATATGGGATCAAGTTTTTGGTGCCTTTTATATGCTCGACGATGAAGTTGTACTTGGAAAACCACTCTGCTAATCTCAGAAGCTGGGGATGAGGAAGCATCTTGCATTTGAACTGTAGCATTTTTGGAAAAAAGGAACAGTCCATGACGACTGTAAAGTGATAGGCTGCTAGGTGGAACTCAAACTTTTGGATGCCATACTTTACATCTAAGATTTCCTTGAAAGTGGAGTGGTAGTGGGTTTCTGATTTCTTGAATGACCCACTTTTGTATCCACATATGTGTCGGTGGCCATTTTTATCCTCGAGGAGGACAGCACTCCAGTACTTGTCACTGGCATCGGTTTGGAGTATGCGCTAGCCTGTGGATGGAATGACTAAAGCAGACGGATTTTGTGTGGTTGTTTTTAATTTTCTAACAGCTCGAGTTTGCTTTTCTGTCCAAGAGTCCGCATCTTTCTTGAGCATAAGCTGGAGTGGTCTTGTCATTTGTGCAACTTGAGGGATAAAATTTCTGAGATATTGGACAATGCCCAAAAACTGTTGAATTTGCTTTCTCGTGAGGGGGTCGTCCTGAAACTTTTGGAGTTCTTTAGCTATATGAGTGCCTGGTGTATAAGCATTATTTGCAAAGACCATGCCAAGAAATTCAATTTCCTTTTAGTAGATGATCATCTTGCTTTCAGAAAGCATGATGCCATGGTGGTGAACAATCTTGGGCTAAACACTCCCCTTCCTACAACCCCCAACCTCCACCTACCACACCTCAACTATTCAGAAACCCAGACACTGAAAAACTTTTCAAACCTCTCTCCAAAAGAGATAAAGGAAAAACCCACGTACCCACCACTTCCAAAAAACCCAGATCACCATCCCCTATCATCTCTTCATCATCTGATTCTTTTGAATCTAAAAAGCATGACACTGATGATCCATTCCAAGACTCCTAGGACCCTTATCAACTTATGATCCAGTCAAACCACCCTTCCAACCCTATCCAGTCTTTTCTTACCACTTATTCCCAACAAACTATTCCTAAAATCCTTACCCATGAACCCCTTACCAATACATTTGAAGAAGAGACTCCTGATGATGAAACTCTAGTAACTTCTGAAGACTCTTTTACTGAAGAAGATTCTTCTGACACTTGTTTTATGCCACCATTACTGATGGTTGATCCACCTCCAGCACAGACATCAGATCCTCAATAATCACAGACTCGGCAAGAGCCTCCCCCAACCTCTACCATAAGAGTTAGTGTGGATGAACCAATTAGCAGTGATGATGAGGTAAATCTCAATCCTCGCCATTATCATCCCCATATCCATTCTCCAGGTACCGGTGGTTATTTTACTCTGGATGATATCCCACGAGTAAAATGGCGAGAAAAAATCCTTGAATTTCATTTATGGCTAACTAGCTATATGCTCAAGGATGGCGCAACCCTCAGGGATGCATTACAGCAATTCTTTGCAAAGTTCTCTGGCATTTTATGGGACTGGTTCCATGCCTTAGGTGATTACAGGCAAATGCAATTTGTGAACAGTTCATCTCTTTCTGAAGCTTTGGGCTGGCTTCATTATGAATTCCTTGGTGAAGCTTTAAATGACAAAGAAATAGCACGGTATGAGTACTTCAAAATGAAGTGTTGTTCCTATTTGCGATCTGATCTTGAAAGGCATTTTAAAGACATGTGCAGACGCTACATATTCTCTCTGGTCCCGATGATCCAAGCCTCAAACATGCCTTTTTGGCATCCATACCTAGAGATCTAGCTGATGAGACTTTTAGATTATTCAAAACCAAAAAAGAAGTTATTGACAACCAATCTCTTGGCACCATCTTTCATTAGTTGTTGGAAGCACTCAATAAAATATGTGATCAACACAAATATTTTACCAATATATTACAGTCTGACAAAAATATGCTCTGTGCTTGCAAACGATCAGATTTGCTGATTAAATGCTCAGATAATACTGATTGCAATTGTTCCATGAAAAAAAAAAGCATTTCAAAAAAATCCACCGAACTTCTTTCAATGGTCGCCAGAAGAAATGTATGTTCTTAAGACGCCGCCACACTAGACACCCCAATCACTTCACTCCCAGCTCTAACAGATGCTTCATCTGCAAGCGCAAAGGTCACTTTGCAAAAGCCTGTACCCAAAAGAAGGCCCAATTGTTGAAGTTAATTAATTTCTAGTCCAAAATACAAAGTTCAATCTTGATGATGATGAAGTTGAATCCTTATTCTCACTCACGGATGAAATCACTCCTGATACCATAGTTGTTATAGCAGATGAAAGTTCTGATGATGAGATCTATGAACTTTACCAAGCCTAACCTACCATTTCTCCTTCACATCCAATACCCATGGCCCTTGTCACCATTCTTACCTCCAAATATGTTAAGCCCATCAAAGCCATAACCTTATTTGACACAGGAGCCCACAGAACCATTTTTAACCTAAAAGTTCTTCCCTCTTATTATTGGGTCATCCATAAAGAATACTTTCGAGCTGCCGATAATCAAGTCTTTTACACCCAATTCAAAACTAAAAAGCTTATTACCATACAAATCCTGCCCCAATGTTCTGTCAAAACCCATGTCCTTGGTTCTCCTTTACCTGGTAAAGACTTAGTCATTAGGTTTGATGTTTACTTCAAATCCAAGTTCAGAATCCTTCCTCGTAGTATTCAGTATAAATCTCATTTCCTTCCATACACCATTATCCCTTCACTCTATGAAATCCAACCCCCTTCCACAAAGAACACTGCCCTCCTCAAAGCCCAAATTATCCAACACTTATGTTAAAACTCTCATCAAGACTTTCTTGCTAAATGTCCTCATCCATTATGGCAAAATCCATAGTTTTTTTTATTAAACTTCCTTTCAAGCTTAATGAAGACATCAATCCCACGAAAGCTAGTCATTCAGAAATGAATCCTGAGCACAAGATACTAGCTCAAGAGGAATGTGCTCAGTTACAGGCCCAAGGTTTAATTGAACCTACAAACTCTCAATGGTCCTGTGAAGCCGTTTATGTTAATAAAAGGTTTGAACAAAAACGAAACAAACTCAGGCTGGTCATCAATTACCAGCCCTTGAACCATTTCCTCTAAGATGATAAGTTCCCTTTACCCAACACAATGACATTATTCTCATGCCTTCACAATGCCAAAGTTTTCTCCAAGTTTGATCTCAAGACAGGTTTTTGGCAACTGGGTATTCATCCTGAAGACCGATACAAAACAGGTTTCTGCATACCCGATCATCATTATCAATGAAGAGTCATGCCTTTTGGTCTCAAAGTGGCACCCTTATTATTTCAAAAGGCCATGATTAAAGTATTTGAACATATGCTTCAATCAGCTTTAATCTACATTGATGATGTGTTACTTTTCTTCAAAGATGAGGACTCGCATGCTACTTTGTTAAAGCAATTTACAGAGATTGTTCACCACCATGGCATCATGCTTTCTGAAAGCAAGATGCTCATCTGCTAAAAGAAAATCAAATTTCTTGACATGGTCTTTACAGATGGTGCTTATACACTTGGCACTCGTATAGCTGAAAACTCCAAAAGTTTCTAGACGGCCCTCTCATGAGAAATCAAATTCAACAGTTTTTGGGCATTGTCCAATATCTTAGAAATTTTATTCCTCAAGTTGCACAAATGACAAGACCACTCCAGCTTATGCTCAAGAAAGATGCGAACTCTTGGATAGAAAAGCAGACTCGGGTTGTCAGAAAATTAAAAACAACCACACAAAATCTGCCTGTTTTAGTCATTCCAACCACAGGCCAGCGTATACTCTAAACCGATGTCAGTGACAAGTACTGGAGTGTTGTCCTCCTCGAGGACAAAAATGGCCACCGACACATATATGAATACAAAAGTGGGTCATTCAAGAAGTTAGAAACCCACTACCACTCCACTTTCAAGGAAATCTTAGATGTAAAGTATGGCATCCAAAAGTTTGAGTTCCACCTAGTAGCCTATCACTTTACAGTCGTCATGGACTGTTCCTCTTTTCCAAAAATGCTACAGTTCAAACGTAAGATGCTTCCTCATCCCCAGCTTCTGAGATTAGCAGAGTGGTTTTCCAAGTACAACTTCATCGTCGAGCATATAAAAGGCACCAAAAACTTGATCCCATACATGCTCACCAGACCACCCAAAACACAAACACTGCTCCTTCCCTTGATTCTTATGGCCTTTTTTTTCAACCTACCTCCACCCGACCAAGACTTCCCTACTGACGACCTACCCCATCTTGCTCGAGAAATGGTTCTTAACCACACTCTTGACCTGCAGGCCAAGGAAAAACTGTTTAGCCTCTAAGACTACCTTCTTCTTAACTATGATATGTCTTCCTTTTATTTTCAAAGCTTAGGCATCCACCCTAAATATCCTTTCATTCATCTCTTCACTTTCAAACCCTCTGGATTGTTCCCCAAAGAACTCTACTTCTTCTTATGGTATTTCTGTCACCTGTACCATATTGTCATCGAGTTTCCCACTGATTGCTTTCTTTCCAGCCTTCTCAGGACTTCTTGGCTAGCAAACTCTTGGTACTATACTTTGAAGTTCCTCACTTGGTTCCACAACCCCACATAATGGATCTCCCTTCTCCAACATGAAAAATCCAAATGGCCCAATCCACAACCTTGCTGGATTGAAGTACATCGTAGTGCATCTCAAAATAAGTCTGTTAAGCAGGTTGTTGCCAATTTGTTCTCTATTTTCATATTCCACAGGCCTTTTAAAGCTTCAACAATCAATCTGGTTATGAGTTTTCCACATGCTACCATCTACAAAACTCATCCATACTCCCTGTATGAACACCCCTTCGAAAACCTCCCGGAACTCAGGACCTTGCAAAAAACAGTGTGCCTAAAGAACAACATTATTCCTGATGAAATCTGGCCTAAAGGAACAGATCCTGATGAAGAAATTGACTATGATTTGTATGATCCTCAATATTCTGCTCATCTCCATGACCTGTAAATGCAGTACAAAAACAAAAAACTCAAGCAGATAATTTTGGGCATCCCAACGCTTCTGGAACCACATGAGATGGAAATGGTTGCCGATGATGACTATGTGTTGGCCCTACAGTCCAAACTACTCGAGATTAGGATAACCTATCAGATCAGAATCTCTCTCCAGATCATGAACCTATTGTCGGTTGATATTCCGATTAGCTTGTCGTTTGTATCATAATAGTGTATTATTAAGTATGTTTCAGTGCTTAAATAAAGAACTTGTTTTTCTAATTCTCTGTTATTCAAGCCATTTTCCCTATTTACATTAAAAAACTAAAAGCTTTTGATCATCCAATAAGACATGACTCCAGTGAGTAGCTGTTGAGTGCCCAAAAGAATGGTTGTGTTAAGCCACTCTATCAAAGTATATATCTAACAATTGAATCTTAAAAAAAAAAACTATTAAATGGATTATTAGGAGTAATATGGTTTAATTTTTTTAGATTTGACCAGGAGTAACTTGGTATTTTCAAATTTTTTGTACAATAAAATTGCTCTTAAAAACAAAAGGTTATTTAACTTTGGTTAAGCTTTTTCGATATTTTACTTTTTATAGCATGATAAAATGATTTTTTTGCTCTTAAAATCAAAATTTCCTTACCTTGTCTCAGGGGTTTATTTATACTTTCATTTAAAAAAATACATTTGGTTTGCAATTTGATATTTTAATATATATATATATATATATATATATATATATAAAAGAAAAAGTTAACGGCGCATGTATAAAACTTGCTAGAGAATAAGATTTTAGATTCCTTAATGTTTTTAGATTCCTCGTGTTGGGGCTTATCTTCTTAAGTGGCACATGTAATGTTATTCTCTCTGGTTTGATGCTGATACAATTTTTTTTTCCCTTTCCTTTTTTTCTCATTTTCAATTCTCATCCTTAACCTTTTAAAATTTCACGACACTTCAATTTATTTTTTCTTTGTAAATGATCCATGTTCTTTCAATTGATACTTTTTTATTTTAAATATTTTATAGATTTAAAATTTATTTTCATTTTCATCCTCATTTTTTTTTTAATTTATCAAATTTAATCCTTATTCTTATATCTACTTTTAATTGATTTTTTTATTTAAATTATTTTATAGAATTAAAATTTATTTTCAATTTCATCACCTTTTAATAATCAAATGCAGTCCCTATTCTTTAATTTTTTTTTTAAACTAAAACTAACACAAAACAAACCTATCAAACCATTAAATTGAATAATTATTATCCTACTCATAAACTGCCACGTCATATATATATATATATGTCCTGCAGTTCGGATAGGCAGCTATTTCTTATAGATAAAAGAGTTCTTTATAACTTATTACATTTAGTTTACCAAAATAACTCTTTGACTAATAGTAATCATACTTAATTTAATAATATCTTGTTTCATCAAATGTCTTCT
>Ga0325403_1003222_pt1 | contig 14815 bp, 9 predicted proteins | sample PopdelMetagenome_19_FD_205665 | JGI IMG/M metagenome (GOLD analysis project Ga0325403, IMG submission 205665) | Populus deltoides microbial communities from Bellville, Georgia, United States - Xylem-PdKOR-R4 | ecosystem: Host-associated > Plants > Phyllosphere > Stem > Wood/Secondary xylem...
GATGATCAAGTGACAGCTCTCGATCCATGGGAAAATGCAAGAAAAAGGAAAATCATAGCTGACATGAGTTTCCTATCTCAGTTTTTTTGCAGGATGGCAAATTTAATATGCATACTTGGCCAATTGACAACAAGATGGAGGAACAAGATTTTATCAGTTCAACTCCAATGACACATTCTTCTTCTTGCAGCACTTAGACATAGTAGCCAGTAAATGTAAACCCTCGACCAACAATCTCACCCGCACAAAACCATGCAAAGCACTCCAGCCCAAACAGAGCAGCAATGCCAGCGTCCTCAACCTTCAATTCCTTCCTGTTTTTCCACAGCTGCTTGGCAGAATCAAGCTCCTTCCAGAAGGCTTCATAACGCCCAGGAATACTGTTTCACATACCCAAATGAATGGATTAATATGAAAAATATTGAAATTAATGTCCAAGAAATAGTCTGAGAATTGGCAAGAAGCTAAGCAAACACAGATGTTTTTGAAGAGGAACACGTAGATTTTGCTTGTTAAAATACAGCAGCAATTTTGATTACTTTTTATGGAACATTTTCTGTTAAAAACTACCGAACATTTTTTTTTCAGGGTCATATATATTGTTTGCAAACACTATTTATGGAATCAACTGTCAGTCACTATTTGCTTGTCTAAAAACTCAAATTATGTCACAATTCTCATGGTATTTTGTTCAGTGTTTAGAACATAAATGAAAGACAGGGAAGAATGAAAGATACAGAATACTATTATCTTAGCAATTCCCGATCTCACTTTCTGCACTAGGAACATCAGTACAGATATTAAAAAACACATTTATATGAGATGAGTAAAACGAATAAGCATTGTTTTGCATTCCATATTGCACTAAAACTCGGAATTCAGTCATGTATCAATTAAATCTAGAAATAATAAAACCACAAAGCAAACACAACAGTGCATGAGTACCAGCCAGACATCAGATATAACCTAATTGGCAATAGACGAGACACAATTACAAGACCATCCTGCAAGAAAATATGAAAATGTGTGCAACCCCTTGCCGAAAGAGTTGAAGTTTTGAAAAATGTCCGCTTCTCCATTCAATGGTTGATTTCATGATATCAAACTGTTCTATTTTGATCGTACAAATCACCAACAGGTTCAACCTTCCATCAACTCTTTCAAGATTCATCTCCAATGCAACACCATTTGCTAGTTTAACAGCAGTTCTTGACTGAATGGCACGACTAATAAATCTCCACATTTCAAGAATTAGCAGGAGATAGAGATATTACTAAGGCTTCTAACCTTAAACAATCTGCCACCAACTACTCGACAATGGACCACTCAACTTCATCGTTTGTGAATTGTCAAAGACAAAGTCTTTACAGATGTACACTGTAAAGTTCTTAGTTAGTTAACTAGTCCGTTCAAAATGAATCCATATAGAATCAGGGAAGCTAATAATGAGAAACCAGGTCAAATTCCAACTAGAAAGGATGAAATATCCCAATTACAGACTTACTAGACTGGTATAGAATGAAAAGGTAAACAAAAAAACAAGAACACTGGCAACAGACTTGACCCACTGAACAATGGAATTCTTTCTCGGTTGCAATTACAATTAGTTGGCCTTATGAGGCAGTTCAAGCATAAAAAAGGGCACACAAATGACCCGACGTGATATCCAAAACTTATATAGACTAAAATATTCTATGGCAATCAACTAATTTTATGACATTAATCCCTCCCAGGCAGCCTAAATTCAGGACTCGAACGCAACATAAACAACCCAAATAAAATCTTAAGCAGCCAATTGAGCCGGGTTATTTGAACCAAAATCTAACCATTACACTGCCTAATACGAAATAAAAATAAAAATAGTCCATGTTATTGTTGTTGTTGCCATTGCGAAATCTATAAAACACAGCCAAAGAATTAGCAGTCAAGCAATATTCAATTGAATTAAACAATTAAACAAAGAAAACCAACCTGGCGAGACGAGTGTAAAGCAATTGCTTTGACAAAAGATTACATTTCTCAGCAGTGGGTGGGTCCTGGATGTATTGCTTGTTTTGCTCTAGCAACTGCCTGTAATAAGAACCACCATGTTTTGCCAACAACTGCGAGGCTTGAGCAGCCTTGGATTGCAACTGCGCTAGCTTCGATGCCATTCCTTTCCTAAATGTCATCCAATCAGATCTTTGTGTCAAATCAAACGCAACATTTAATAGGACAATACATTAATTTCTTAAGATTAATTCCAATACCTCAAATTTTCTACTGTTCGTGATGGGAGAGAGAGAGAGCGAGCGAGATAGAGAAAGAGAGGATAGGGTTTTGTATTGGCCGGGACTATTATTTTGTTGATCTGCTGGAAATACTGTGCAGTGAAGGTGATACTGTGTCTTGCATTGACCACTATACTCTTGCCATATGTTATTTCCCTTACTTTCCTTTTTGATACAATTTTCATTTTGGGCCCTGGACAGATTTTCTATGCTGCATGGCTGCTTGCATCGAATCAAAGCCCAGCGAACTATTATTGTAAGCACTGAAGGACTTTTTCGGCCTCGACTTGCTTCCACGTGTATCGCTTGCTCGATGCTCCAACAAAAATTCACCCATCAAAGCCTTATTTCTCGTTTATTTATTGAAAAATAATTTTTTTTTAAAAAATAAATTTTAAAAAAATAAATTATTTTCTAATATTTGATAGTGTAATAGAAAATAAGTTGGTAAATATTTTTCAATGTTTGGTTATATCATGAAAAATGAGCTGTAAAATGACTTATTAATGTTTTATTTTTTTCAAGTTTATTAAAATAATGAGGAACAAATCTTACAAATTAAAAAGTTGAATGAGAATGATATTGAAAAAAATATAATTTCATAAATTATCTCAAATAAAATAAATAATAATCAAAATAATAGAGATCAAATCTAAAAAATAAAAAAATAAAAGATGAAGAAATTAAAATAATAATAATTAACATTTCATAAATTATTTCAAATAAAATAAGTAACAATCAAAAGAATGAGGATCAAATTTGATAGATAAAAAATTTCAATAAAAAAATGATAAGAAAAAAACAAATAATAATTATAAAAATGAGGACCAAAATTAATATAAAAATTAAATTTTAAGAGATGAAATTGAAAAATAAATATTCAAAACAAAATATATATAACAATCAAGAGTTTAAGAACTAAATTTGATATAATCAGCAAATAATATGTTATTTTTAAATTTTTCACAACTTTCAAAAAGTGTTTTTCGTTCAAATTTTTCAGGAAAACACTTTTCTGAAAATCAAGTTAAATTTTTCGTTGATCGAAAAATATATTTCATTGATTAATTTTTTTAATGACAAACAAATATAAAATAATTTAAAAAATAATTTTTTAAAATCTAGTTTTCAAAAAACGAACATATCCTTAATTACTCGAAAAAGATCCGGTGACCTATCGAGGCTGTTCTCCAAGCCCACGGTATCGGATTATTATGTTGCCTCTTTCGGCAAAACTTCCTTGTCCGCTTCTTGTTCCATAATTAAAAATCTAAAAAAACAGTAACTAAAAGGCATTGGAGAAATACCGTGGAACGCAATTTTATATTCACCACAACAGTTCTTCTTGAGAAGCTTAAAAAAAAAAGGTAAGGATTATAAGATTGCATGCAAACACTTTGTCTACAAAATAAGACAATCTATTACTCATCAGAATACTTCCCGGCTGCTTCTCGGCTAGCTTCAGTTCAACTTCTGTTGATGAACTTGGGCGAGGGGCATGTTTAATTTTTTCTCTTGGGCTTTGCTTGATTGCTGTAATGGAATGATTGTCCATGAAGTGCGCTACCAAGTTGTGCAGGATGCCATTTTGTGTTGGAAGAGGTGCTGATTGAACATGTTGTCCGTGTGCCCCTGGTTTTTTGGGTTAGCCATTCCATCTTCTTCTCTGTAGAGGGATTGTCTAGGTATAGTCTGCATGTGCCGAGGTTAGGTAATGCCTTATTTTCAGTTTTGATCGGTTTGCTTCTGTTTATTTTTGTTCAGTACAATGCTGCCACTCCATGTCATTTCGTTTGGGAATGAGCTGTTATTTTTTCTATAGCTACCATGGCTATTGCCTCGTTTCTTGCTTTCCCATCGTGTCAAGTTGTCTATTTTTTTTTAAAAATCTTTTAAGAGAATACCAGGTTTTAATTTGTTGCTTTCTCTCCCAGAAAAGTCCAGTTTTCTCTTGGTTTCTTTCCTACGTTGGCTTTGAGGACTCATTTTGGTGAGTTCAAATCTGCCTCTGTTTTTTGTTTTTTTTTTTTTGTGCTCAAACTCTATTGATTATTGGTTTTGTTCGGCTGAGATTCAATCATCTTAGAGTAATTGCAGTTGCTACTTGAGTTAACCTGCGTGATAAATCTTTTGACAATGACTAATCAGGTGGTTGCCTTCGTTTTTCTGCACGGCTGCCATGGGGGTTTGCATTCTCTTCCTACAATGGCTGCTGTGTTATCTATTAATGTATATGAATGATGTCCACCCACATAAACATGTAAGCTTCATTTCTGAAGAAAAAACAGTAGTTCTGAAGGTATAGCTGATAATCCGTGACATTAAATCAGTTTAAGTATTGGAATTTCAAACATAGTCTAATTATATCAGGAGGGACTCATGTAGAATCTAGGCGATGAGAAGCATGCAGAGTAAATATGCAGATCTCTTGTTATCCAATACTTTAAAGCCTGACATTTGTAATAATGAAGATAATTCATAACCTTTTTCTTCAAATTAATGGGAATTAGTCTCCTAATAAGAAATTAAAATGAATGCGCCTTGCCTTATTTATTTATATTTATTTTTTTTGCAGTTTTTCGTGGAGAACACTTGTTGTTCCTGCAGTTCCAGCATCATATTCTTTTTCTACCCATGTGCAACTGTTCCACTTCTATTCCTCATGGGTTGCTTTGTTACTTCAGTTTTAAACACTTCTTAACTAGCATTGCAACCATAATTTGCATTTAAAATGTTCAAGGCTCGGCCCTTTTGAATTGAAATCGTAATGATAGCCTTCTCCGTATGGTTGCATATTTTAACCTCGTTTTTTTCGGTTCATTATATTCTTTGCCTATTCATCTTCTTGAATTAATTTGATGAATCTTTGACTTGCATTTCTTGTATTATTCATGTTACAGCCCGCAGCATCGCACGGGAATTCAGCTAGCGTGTTCTGTAACTCTCCATACCCACGACTTTAAGAGACTCTCCTCGCTGGCAAATCAGGACAAACTTCTTCTCCTACAGTCCTACTCGCCAAACTTATCGTCCTTCCCATGGTTATTCTTTAAACACGCATTGCTTTTGGATAGTTTACAATAATAAAAGCAGTATAAACATGTATGGAAGAGATGCTGGTGCTAATTCATATGTCCAATCCCATAAATAATAATCAAATACTACCTTTATCATCACAGAAATTGTCGGAAGAGAGCGTGGAAGATAATGGTCATGTTAGAGGAATCAGGTCGCTCACGAAAAACTACACTCCAGAGCAATCGCTTGGCACGCTTTTTTCTATCAATGCACGTGCTTGAGCAATTGGATGTACAGCTCCAAGTACGAATCCCAACTTTCTTGAGCTTTTGACGTCATGACCACGTAGAACGATATACAAAGCAACAAAAATGATAACCTGGAATCTCATAGCACCAGGAAAAACTTCATGGGAATAGGTCCTAAAAGGTTTCAGTCAGCTTTGCTCGCACGACCCGAGTCAGCAATCCATGAAACATTCGCAGTAAACAGCCAGAAAATAACAGTTGACAGTATTTGCAACACAACAATATAACCATCCGAAGAAACAAATTTAAAAAGTACAAAAAAGAAAAAGAAAAAGAAAAAGAAAAAACACAGAATAAGAGCATCTTAAAGCACTACAAAACCTGTCTACACCCAAAGTACTTGTACATAAAACCCCATTCACCAGAAACAAAATGGAATCGTCCAACAGAAATCAACTTTGTGGCGATGCCTTAGCTAATCCACTCTGCTGAGCAGCAGTCTGTGATGCTGGTGCTAATTCATATGTCCCACGAGCATTGTTAGCTGCATTGCCATCAGCCGAATATGCAGCAGGCTGTGGATAACCACTACCATAAGAAGCATTGTATGGTTGAGCCCCCTGTCCATAACCTGGTTGGCCAGCTGGTGGCGCACCATAAGTAGGAGCATACCCTGGCTGAGCTACTGCGGCACCGTAACTGGATGGTGCAGCACGCTGGGAACCTGAATCTGGTTGCTGTACATAGCCTGATGGCGGTGGCTGGGAGGGTGGATATCCTGGCTGTCCAGCAGGCTGGCCATAGCCTCCAGGGGTGCTGGGTGACTGTTGGCTCTGCCCATAAACAGGTGGATTGGCTGGAGGTTTCTGTGATTGAGGTGCTCCATAGCTTGCATACTGTGCAGGTGGTTGACCCCCATAGCCAGCTTGGGAAGACGGGGGCAATCCATAACCAGGCTGAGCAGCTCCCTGAGATGGATAACTTGCTGGGTTTGGGCTAGGCTGCTGGCCAGTAGAATAACCTTGCTGTCCCGTTGCAGATGGTTGAGATGAACCTTGAGCTGAATCTGCTTGAGCTCCATATGAAGGAGTATGTCCTTCCTGAGTTGGGTTAGCTACATTGCTATAGTTAGGAGCAGCAGTATAACCTTGCTGTTGATCATACGGTGGTGGCTGACCATACCCAGGCTGTTGATACCCACCATAGCCATCTTGACTGTAACCCTGCCCTTGTTGGTTATAACCAGAAGCTGGTGCCTGACTGTAATTATAACCAGTGCTGTCTGCTGGAGCTGCAGATGCACCAGGGGTTTGTTGCTGAGATGAAGGTGGCTGACTATAGTAATCATAAACTTGATTTTGCTGATTTGCTGAGACAGCTGACTGGTCCCAGTTAGAGGGGTATCCACCAGATGGCTGTTGTGGAGGATAGCCTTGATAAGCCGGCTGAGACATATTATACTGTGCTGATGCGCCAGGGTATGCTCCAGTCTGCATGTAGCCATAGCCAGCTTGCTGCATTGGTGGAGCAGAAGATGGACCCCAGTTTGTAGGTGGCCGAGCTTGATATCCTTGCTGGGGATAACCTCCACCCATGTTTGGATTCCTCATACGATTCTGCAGAAAATAGACGTTTCATATAACCGAAGGGAACTTGAAAAAAAACACATTTCAAACCACATATTGCAAGATACAGGATGGGTACAAATATAAACATCTTTTATATGAACATGAAAACAACTAAAATGAGAAAATTTGTTGTGCATGTACAGATAAAACATGAAACAACTAAAATGAGAGAAATATAAAAAACTGCATAAAACATAACAAACAAATAGGTCCAATTAAGGGATTAATGGATCTCATATTTTACCAGGAAGAGGTATGAATGCCTACATACCGTACTTGGATGGAGGAATTACTGAGTTACTCCAGCAGAAGCTCAACCTCACCCTACTTGAAGTGAATGGGTACAACAAAATCCACAAATACCATACAAGCTATACCACAAAAAGAAAGAGAGATGCATACTTATTGATATGCATCCTTGAAAGACCCTATCTATGGAAACTGGACACGGTCTCATTAATGATGCATCAATTGATTTAAATGAACCTTACAAGATTTCAGTAATATACCAGTACCATCTTTCAGGGAACCATTGAATAGAAAATGCAAGCATACCATGGTGATTCTATAGCTCATTAACTGCATATGGCTATCAACCTAAAGGAAAATGCTTATTAGAAAGCTGTCTAGTTAGCTTCACCACAAGGCCCTTGACAACAAGACAAACATATTGCAAACTGAATGCATGTGAATCACTCCAGAAGAATACAAGAAAGGAAAGCAGGAAGGAGACGGATGGAGACAACACTTCTGCATGAAATAGCAAAGAGCAATAGAATGCATAAATGTGATATCAACCTTTATAATTCTTCAACAACATAATACCCTTGAATAAGGGGGGCACCAACAGAGATTGGAATCCACATTGGAAAAGCAAGAATAAAAAAAATATAATGGTATGCAACTTGATAAAGAACTCGATTGTTAACTGTTAGGGACTTTTACCAATAACATTATTGATAACAGAAACAAATTCATAAGAACTGCCAAAGATGCCACTAAAACAGTTTTAAACTCAGATGAAAAGATTGACAAATTAAACATTTAATATCTTCAAGCTTCATTTTTTCAAAAGAGAAGTCCAAACTACCAAAGGTGACATAATAGTTATTTCCATAATAACCTTGAAGTCAAACACTCAACCGGATACCAGAAGAAAATCTTTAACAAATGAAATTACCCCAAAGGCTCATGATCCAACACCAAGTTATCCAAGCTAAAGGAACACCTCCATCACAAGTAAACTTTCAGCTCCTCTCCATAAATATCATTTACTAAATATTAGAAAACAGGATTCAGAACCATACCAGGGCAATGCCGAGGGAAACACCAACACAAGGGAATTTATGTTGGTGTCACCAAAATTCCAACAACACTAACCCTACAATAGTTCCCAATAATAATATCAGTCATATGACACATTCAATAAGCACATATGGCGGCAGAACAAGCTATATCCAAGAACCATTCACTCGGGAATACAACCAAGAATGACCAAATATTTTGCTCAAATAATCATTGGCTAAAGAAGCTTTTACAGTGCTTACCAACCTAAGCAGGAGAGGTATGAGAACTTGTATCATCGAAGATTCAATAGATCAACAAAGTCCTACCAACTTCATGACAGTTGTAATCACTCTCAATAACAACTTGGCACTTTTAAGCTTTCAAAATAAACCTCTGCCATAGCCTTAAACCATATATCCACCATCCACCTCAAGAGATTTAGTAAGGAGACACTAACTGCATTTATATAAGAAACTGATGCAGTTGCAACCAGAAAACAGTGACGGTTTATAGTTTTTCTATCAAGTTGATCTATGAGAAATCCAGATGTATATTGAGGGGTACAATGTAAATTCCATCCAATTCCTAAGCGAACTATAAACCAGCAAAATATTAATAAACAAGCCAATAGTATCCACCACAATAGTTAGCATTGCACAGTCAACACTCTTCTCCGCGAGCTCAGATTGCCAAAGGCAAAAGAAAGAAAACATCAGCTAAGCATATATATGCCAAGAGGTGCAAGCACAAGCTGCCTGCAAATCTGAATCTTGATAATCCAATAAGTGAATAATAACAATTTATATGATTATGTCCAATAACCAGGGCTCATAGGTATTCAGCATAACAATATGATAAGAGAAACAAACATATCTATGAAATTTGATTTGACTTTGAAGCATCAATAGAAAAGTTAAATCAGCTTCTTCCTATGAAATTTGTAAAGGAAAAGGAAAGACAAAATGATTTCCTTCTTTATAAAAGCAGCCAAAGTTCCTTGCACAACACAGGGACAAAGGTTCGAAATATGGTCCAAGCTCATAATGAAATATTAATTGAAGAACTCAGAAAACAGCCTAGCTAAATACAACAAGACTAAAACAGATTCTCCGATGAAATGCATAAGAAATAAATAGAAAAACAATTAGAAAGTGTACAACAAAGCAAAAACTATTTGACCTGTGAAGAAACATAGAGAATTGCAAAACCCAGACTGTATTATGAACTTGAAGATATCCAAAAGATGTTTAGAAATATTTCTAGAACAATGTATAATATCATTAAAAAAGCCAAAAATGATTTATACGAGATATTTTACCAGACAAACAGTAAGAATCCCCTTGTAACCTGCACTGGAACATACAATATACACAGACCAATCTGAAAAATATACCCAAACCTAAAGCAGCACAATAAAAGAAAGCTACATTGACTTCCACAATTTCTCACCGTATGAACAGAAATGTACGTAATATTTCTTTTATATCATGATAAGAAACTATATTGTCAAAAAGAATGGCATAGCTATCAGAATTATGTATATATATTAACCACATGTTCACAACCAAATCACTAACCCTACAAAAAAATCCAAAAGAAGCAGCTATAAAACAAAAGTCATAGGCATGCATATGGAACTGTTTCCTGAAAGTTTAATGTTCCAAAACAACAAAACTTGGGAGTTCCTCGGGGCCAACTCTGCAAACTAACATCAACAACCAAACATACCTCACTGGTGACTTCATTAACCAACTGTTTTGCAGTCTCGACCTGCTCACTGGTGCCCTCTATGTGAACTGTTCTTTCAGCAGATGTATCACCTGGGGGCAGATGCAAAGGTATAACCTGCAGAAGTTCAAAAATAATGAGCTGAGTAAATGACAACTGAGAATTTTACTCAACAAGAATAATAGACAGCATGAAAAATAACCAATTTACCATTCATTAAAGTAGCATAATTCAAGAGAGACACCTCTCACGAAGAACAATGATGAAATCAAAAGATGTGAAGATGGTTTCTATATAAGAAAAAAGGGTGAAGATGTGATTCAGAAAACAAACCTGAATACGGGCTCCAGACCTAGCTTGCATATTCTTAATTGTCTCACCACCTTTGCCAATAACCAGACCAACCTGAATTCATTGGTAAATCACAAACTATCGTGAACCAAATCACCCAGAATAGAAACAAAAATGTTCATTGCAAAACATTCACACACCTTGTTGTTGGGAATCGTCATTGCAAAATGTTCAGAACCACCATGACCTGAAAACCTTTGGGAAACTGTACCAGAACCCCCTGCCTCAGCCTGGACAGCAAAACATTCACCACTATAAGTACCCTAAAAAAATTTTAAATCAAATTAAAAAAAATATAGTTGTAGGAAGAAAAACCTCACTGGAAAAATAACGTAAAAAAGCATAAGTCAGCCACTAATGCGCACCATGATAAATCATCAATGAAAAAAACCTAAAATACACGCATCTAAAAATGCATGGTATCAACTGATTATCACTAAAATCACTGAACTATCCCATGTGGCTGAAAGGCATGAATGATTATACCAGCCACAGCAGCACGTACAAGTTTGAATACAAAGTCAGTTGCCTACCTCTGCAAGGACATCATTAATCAACTGCTCTGCCTTGGCAATTTGTTCAGGAGTGCCCATAAGCTCAACCATCCTGGTTGGGGAGTTGGGATCTGCATCCATATCTCGAGTGACCTGAATTTTTGCTCCAGACTGAAGCTGAAGGTATTTGATAGTCTCTCCACCTTTACCAATGATAACACCAACCCTGCCTTGAGGAATATCAATTTTTTTACTCGAACCAGAACCACCCAGGTATGAGCCATATGAAACTGGAATTGATGAAGGGGCTGAGTTTGACATGGTAGACTTCATATCTGTTGTCAATCAAAGAAGTTAGTTGAAGTTCCAAATCAAACCTAAATTTCATCTTGAGTTGCTTACTAAACAGCTAAAAAAAAGAATGAACCTGAGAAAAAAGAATGAAAATCAAGTTGGCGACCACAAATAAGAGATCTCTACTACAAACAGTAAATATCAACAAAAACACGATATTTCTAAGAAATAGAGTATCAGAAACCGTAAAAAAAAGAGACCCTGGCTAAAATATATTACATCATCTTAGCTGAATAGAAACACCCACTAGCTATGTTTTTTAGATTTTACATAATCAAAGAGAGTCAACGCCACACAATGGATGAAATCCAAAGGCATCGAGTATAAAAAACACCAAAACTCCAGAACAACAAAACCCTAACAACGATACTTGCATAAACAGCCAACAGAAACACTATTACAAAAAAAATTAAAGTCCTAAAAACATTGAAAACAGAGGTTCATATAAGAAATACAATAAAAACAATTAAAAACTCAAGAGTGTAAAATTCAAATAATTAAATAAGATGAAAGCGCACAGATCCACAAATACACATACACGTACACATACATAGAGAGCAGCTCGAGAGAGATTATTCAAAAAAGATAAATCAAGAGAGATGGAACCTAGAGGAGCAGAGCTGAAACCCTTGTTATTCTCACTGGAATCAAACCCACTCGCACCGTTTTCAGCCCTGGGTCGCTTAATATCAGCACCAGCACCACTCATTATACGGGCGGCGATCTCCTGAGCTTTCTGTTTAGCCATCTGGATCTCGTCAGCAGGCGGCGCCACGCTGTTGTAAGATGGAGGTGGAGCGGGGTCAGAAATCGGAGATGAGAATCCAGTTTGCCTACGTGTCGACGGAGGCGGTGCTGATTGGTCATCATATTTGCGTTTGTTGGATGATGGTGGTGTGGTGTCAGTGGCCGTCGAGTATTGAGATTCGTCTGCCATTATTGAAAGAAACCCTAGGGGATTGAGAGAGAGAGAGAGAGAGAGAGATGAGAGAGGAGAGATTGATTGGGTGATGTAGGAAGGAGGATTCGAGACTTTATACGGGGAGGTGGTGGTGCACATGATCTTTTGGATATTATTATAGTGTGTGGACAGATTGTTTTGTGGTTGGGTGTGCTCTGGGTCTTGTGGATGGTCCTCTCGGCTAGCGGATCTTGATTAGAATTTTGGGCAAGCTGTTAATTCTGTATTTTTGCTTTATTTTTTTTTTTTTAGTATTGTCAGACTGCCGAATAAGGCGGGCTTATGAGATTTGAGCCCACTTGCGAGTATTAGTATTTAATTAAGAGGATGTTTGGTAGTGTAATTATAATTATTTTTTAAAATAGTTTTTATTTAAAAATGTATTAAAATAATATTTTTTTATTTTTAAAAAATTATTTTTGATATAAACATGTTAAAATAATATAAAAATATCAAAAAAAATATTAATTCAAAGAAAAAAATAAAAAAAACACATTTCAAAGAAAAAAATAAATAAACAGCCTAAGAAAAAAAGGCTTAATAACCTAACAGCTTCGAAGCCAGTCCACTGAAGCAGCACTTTGTGCAATTAGCATAAGAAAAAGGGTGGACTTTATTTTTGCCCCAATATTTCACTTCTATCCCTTCAGTTTTGATGTTCTAATGTTACCCCTTCTAGTTTCTAAGAAAGCTCCAATTTTGCCCCTAGTCCTTAAATAGCCCACCTTTTGAATTGGATTTTTGAGTTCTTTTTTCTTTTTTAATTCTTGAGTGTTCGTATGATATATTATAATAGTTCTGGGATCTGAGAGGAAATATGAAAGAGATTAAGAAAAATTAAAATAAAATATGAGAAACCAACTTATATTTAAGTTATTTAGTTGTAAAGAAGAAATAAAAATTTTAAAAGAATCATACACGTAACGTTGGAAAATTCTAGCACGTGGGGGTAGAAGTGAAAAGACAAAAATATAGATTAGCCAAGAAAAAATGCCATGGAAAAAAAAGGAATTTTAAAACTTTTTTTAGATTAAAAAGGACGGCAAACCTAGAATAAGCTTTCATTCTCCACCGTGAACATCGAACAAATTAGCATATGCTATCATTAGTGGCATGTAATACAATTTAGTATATGCATTTTCCATGATCGCAAATGGTACAAGAATAATTTGTGGGCGTGGACTTGTGGGGTGTTTGGTATTGAAATTCGACTTGTTTTTTATTAAATTTAATTTATTTTTTATTTTTTAATTATTTTAATGTGTTAGTATTAAAAATAAATTTTAAAAAAATACATATATTTATAAATAAAAAATAATTTTAAAATTAACATATAATTCTCAAATATTCATCGGTGCCTCTCTTTAAAAGACCAAACCGAACGTACCAACATAACCATGATTGTGCCTGGGTGGAGGATTTGCCTCCTCCATCACCAAGTCTTGGCACGAGACACAAGGCAAGCTCATCAATATCGCTGAGGGATCTGAGGGCCATACATCATGTGACTATAAGATTTAATTTGATATTGTAATATTTTTTATTTTTTAAAATATTTTCTTGTTTAAAAATATATTAAAATAAATTTTTAATTTTTAAAATTTATTATTAACACAATAACATTAAAATGAGCAAAAAAATAAAAATTAATAATCTAAAATTAAAAGATTAATTTAAAAAAATATATTTTTTGAAAAAAATAAATAAGCTCTAAACATTGCTGTAGAAAAAACGGTTTTACTGTAACTTAACTGACCCAACCAACACAAACGTTATTAAGGTGACCTTGTTCACCTGATTGGCACCACTTACAAGGAAACTGATTGGTTCACCTGACCCATTACAACCCTTGTTTAGACTCGGGTTAATGTTAGGTAGGCAAGCCTGGATACAAAGCTATCACACTAGGGCACAAAACACTCAAACCCAATTTTATATACTTGCTCTATATAGCTGATAACATTAAATGTTAACATGACTCTCCTATTATAGTTGGGCTTAGAAAATGGTGCTGAAGTAAGGCCACCTGATATTATCATTTCTAAATAATTGCTCATAAACTAGGTCATTTCCCAGATATATCATATTCTCCATGCGAGCTGTGTATTTTATGGGTCCCTAAATCTCCACAAAGGACTTATTATACGTGTCTGTGAGCTTCCAGTGTTGCACTTCCTTAACTTTCAGCAAAGGCTTGGATCCAATGAGGTTTGTTTAAGCCTCTTCAATAATCCAGTAAACGCTAGAGCCTAGAAGCCTCTTCACACCTGTGCAGATCTATTGCCTTACCTGTCAGGCGAGATCATGTCCTCCCAAGACATTACATGGTTACTCCCCTACCTGTGTTTTGCTTTGTCATTTATCCTCCTCGAGAGCTGAACCAGTCTAAACAAAACCATTGAACTTTTCATGGTTATCCTGGCGAAATCTACACTGCAAAACCTTATTTTTTTAGCAGAGATGCTCAAAATAGGTA
>Ga0325403_1003224_pt1 | contig 14811 bp, 13 predicted proteins | sample PopdelMetagenome_19_FD_205665 | JGI IMG/M metagenome (GOLD analysis project Ga0325403, IMG submission 205665) | Populus deltoides microbial communities from Bellville, Georgia, United States - Xylem-PdKOR-R4 | ecosystem: Host-associated > Plants > Phyllosphere > Stem > Wood/Secondary xylem...
ATCACTTCCACTTATCATAGAGCACTTAGAATTTTTAGGAAGATGAGATAAAAAAGCTAGAGAAGTTGACAAGTTGATCTCTAATATTCAACAAGATTTGATACAGGTTAATGACAGGCTTGCACAATTAAAGTTGGATGTTGAACAAATTCATGATATGGTTGTGGGAGATAACAATGATGAGAACCTTGATTAGTGCCAAATCAAGAGGGAGATGCATAGATTATGACGTTGCTGATATTTGTTACTCCTTTTATTATTATATTCATGCTGTTTTTAAATCTTGAATTGATTTTAATGGTTTGTAATATTTGGGATAAGCATAGGAACTTCTATGCTATGGTTGTGTGTAATATTTTAAATATGAATTTCATGTGTATGCACTTTTATATGAATAACTGTTTAAAAGTCTTGCATGAAAGAACTTTTTGAGCATTTTATGAACTGTTAGCATGATACATGTTATGAATTGTTAAGAACACTGACAATTGTTCTCATGCTAACTGATTGCGTTTGCAGGAATTTCTGTTTGATATGAACTTAATGCTTATTATACCATTTTTGTATGTTTTGTCACAAATCAAGCAAAAGAGAGAGAATGTAAATGTCATTTTGTTGGCTTAGATTAGTGAAGATATTTTTACGGTCGATAAAAAGATAATTTGGCTAAGATAGAAGTTTATCAAGATTAGTTAACATTATCTTCTCTATAATTATCTAATTAGTTTAGATTATTTAAGAGATAAGTTCAAATAAAGTAGAAAAAGTTATCCGAAGATAAATATATCAATGTTTCTGTAAAACACATTATAGTCTGTTACCAACATGACGGACTAGGAAACACATTATAGTCTGTTACTAACGTGACATACTAGGAAACTTGAAGATTATCTTTATCCTTATCATACAAGACATGTATATAAGGAAGTCTAAAGAAAAAAGAGTGTTGTGTGCTTCAGAGAAGAATTTCAGAAAGTAAAAGAATCAATTACATTAAAGCAAGTGTGTCAACCGGCTAAGGAGTTTACATAAAGTTTTGCAGTACATACTCTTGACACACGAGGAGTGTGTAGGAAATTCTCGAGGAGAATTGGTCCTTGAAGAGTTGGAGAGCCTGCAAACTCCTAGAGAGAGTTCCTAGGTGAACTGTTAGCAACTGGAGATTCTAGTTAGGATGACAATAATTTGAAAGTCATCATTTGTACTTGCAAGCTACTGCGGTAACATGATTCATTGTCTCATCAAGTAAGGTAGTATAGATACAAAAAGATTGTGTTCATAGATACTCCTCTTATAATAGTTCAAACTGAAGAAAAAATTGTTTATTTTGGGTTTGGCTACCCTAGAGGGTTTTTTTTTTTTTTTAATCTTTTGAAGAGTTCTTCAAAAGGTTTTTCATTTATAACAAATACCTTATGCATTTAAGTCTTTTGTATTTTTTTTATTTATTTGGTTATTGATTAATTTTTGTAAAATATTATCAGATGATCTGTTAATACGTGATAATTAATAGGCATTTGCAAAATCAAAAAGAAAATCCAAGGATATACAAAGAGAAGAAATGAGTCAAGAAGGCTCTTGTAAATAAATTTGTATTCCCAGACCAAGTTTTGACGTACTGAACAATTATGCCACTTGTGCTTGCTATATAGCATGAAGTGGGATCTAATCTTGAGATATTGGAAGTTAAAAAAAATATAATAATAATAATAATAATAATAATAATAATAATAATAATAATAGCAGTAGAAGTAGTTGGGAAATATAGAGAATCTTCATGTGTTGTTTGGAAACAAGGAGTAACATCCAAACATTAAAGTCAGAGGGACCATGTTGAGTGGATGTGAGCAAGCCCTCCAGATCCTTCTCTCATAGCTCTTTGCAGCTCTTTTGCCTCCTGTGCTTTTTCCCTCTGAAGAATATACAACATTCAACATGAATTATGAAAAAGGAAAACATAATACGTATTTTATAAGCCTAAGAAGGCCATAATAGTTTTTATTTTTTAATTTTTTCTATGCACCTGCATTGTTTCAATAGCATCTGTTTCTGCGTTGAAGTCATAGAATGTGCTTGCTGCAGTGAGCTTCATGGATAGAAACTGAGTTCAAAAACCAAAAAAAAGATGTCAGTGTCAGGACAATAAAGGCACCTTTTGCTGTTATCATATGTTTTGCAGAACTTGGGAAGCATCAACTCACCTCAACTTGATTTTGCAAGGACTGGACATAATTAATTATCTCATCCAACATTACTGCCATGCCCATGGTCTATAAATAACCAACAAGCTAGTTACAATTAGCAAGAAAAATTACTTTTCAACAAGAGAAAATTGTTTTAACAATAGATTGACGTTGGCCATTGTTTTTCTTCAAACCTTGTAGCAGCCAGGCACTATATCTTGCAAGCATCTTAATCTTTCATTGATTTTTCCTCTTCTAACCTGTTGGACATCAAACAAATCTATCAATCTCTATGTCATTTAAGACATACTGGAAGAGAAATAAATATGTATTGGCTGATCAATATAAATGAATTGATGATCAATACAGACACTTGTGTATATTATCCTATTTGAATTCCAACTTGGGCTTACGAAAAGTTACCCTTTCTGCTAAACTGTGGCTATCAGTGGCTTGACCTCTCCTAGCTCTAACATGAACAACGTCTTTTGGTTTCCCATCCTCATTGCTTTTCACTCCTTTTCCCCTTCTTGAGCTCTGTAATCAGAAAGCATAGAATCAGCTCATCAGGTGCTATTACCCAACAAATGAACATAAATCAAACTTCAAAACAAACAAACAGTAGCAAGAAAGGTAGAATTTGACAGTTGATTTGATACATTTACATTTCTCCTCTTACTCCCACTCTCAGAAACTTGAGGAGATGAGTTCATAGAACTGCTTTCAGACACATCCATTGCCTTTCTCTTCTTGCTTTCTTGGAATTCGCTTTCATTTCCAGGTGTGGTAAAGGGCTGAGAAACTGGCATAACGTTCTGGTCGTTTTGATGGAAAATACCAGCAAAACCTTCCGCTAAGTTTCCAGGGAATTCTGGTGCTTGATGGCTGAAGAAGTTGTCACTAGTGAAAGGCATGAAGCTATGAATATTATTCACGCTTGGATTATCTAGGATGGCTTGACTTACTTCTGTGAATTGGCTTAACGCCACCATGCTTGGATCAATATCTAAGAAAGGAAATGGTGGCCTAAAGCTTTGCAAATCTGCTGTGAAATCAGCCATGAATTTGTCTTTATATTATTATGAAGCTTAGTCGTAGGGAGAGCCAAATGGTTGTTTTGGATCATAATGAGAGTCGGGCTTGTATTTATAGAGTGATCTTAGACTTCAGAGACTGCTATTTTTTCTATAGACAAATCACTATTATTTAGTATGGGTCGCATAAAATTATGTGTCCAAGTATATATCCATCATGGCCCATATTGATGGTTTCTGCTAGCATATCTTTTTATTTTTTCTTTCTTTCTTTTCCATTAGCAAATTGATAGTTATCACCATCACCACACAACATTTTCATATGCCACCTCTGATATAAATTACTAGCAAGTGCATTTGGACATATAATGGGCATATCAAACCATTGATTTATACTGTGTAAGAGCATATCTCTAAGTGGTTCTGTGCAGATATGGCACATCAAACCAATCTGCTCAAGTATCGTGCAATTTTTCATTTCAAAGTGACAAACTTCCACTAGAGATTTTTTTTCCCCATTTTCCATTGTCCAACGAACCACAACTATTTGTTCGAGTCGGCATTATGATTTATGGATACTGTCAAAGGAATTACACAGAATTTCTCATATAAAACTTCACTTGTTCAGGCCTACAGCTTCCTAGCTAGGCTTAGATGATTAGGATTCAAGAGGAAGAAAAGAGTGGAATTAATTAATTTTATGTCTTCATCACATGTGGGATGTGAGTTTGGCATGTGTCCGTGCAGTAAATTGTGTGCTCTAAATGTTGGATTCCTAGGGCTACCGAAAATCCATCAAAATATAGTGTTAACCGAGTGGGATTTCCTTTCCCAGCATGGATTATGTTTGACATTTTCGTAGCTCTTAAACAAAAAAAGGACTTTCTAATTCTAGTGTAATGGTTCACTGCTTTGCCCAATTCATATGCTTTCATTTACAAATTTCCAGCCTTTAAAAGGCTAGAGTTTGACAATTGAGTAAGAGCTAACTCATTCAAAACCTAACTCATTCAATGACCAATGCTGGAGTTATTTTTGGTCAAGCCATCGAAAAGGTTGGATCTATCTTTTCTGATATGGATTTCAGCAGTGTACTGCAGTTGCTAATGGCATGTACGTTTAAGTTTAGGTTTGTTTGTGATTGCGGTAGTGGGCGTGGTTTAAACAACTTTTTAAAATTAAAAAAAAAAAATTGGATTAACTTTGAAGTAATTGAAATAGACTGCTTTCGAAATTATTAAAGTTTATGGATCCTTTTCCCCCCCCTCCAATGACTGTATTACAGCTCAACTAAATACGATCTCTTCTTCCCACTCTTTCTTACCTTTTCTACAATGCAATATTTTCTATAATGCAATATTAATTCCAGGCATTATAATTACTACGTCGTTTACAAAATGTTCTCTAGTGTTGGCTTAGAATAATTCTCTAATTTGGTCATGAATGATCCCGGTGGCCTTTCAAAATTCCTAGCTCAAAAACGTCAAACCAACTTCTTTAAAAAAAATTGAAAATAATTTTTAATCTCAGGATAAAATTTTTCTAACATGTTGTTGTAGAGACCCGGTTCTATAGAGACCAGTTGCCAATAACTAGCCGAGGTTGTTTTTATACCTAAATTAGATCCAGAAGTAGTTCTTCGAGATTTTTTTTTATCTAGATTTTTTCTTAGTCATTTTATTTTTTTTTTATTTAGTTTAAAAATCTTAATGTTAGGTGGATTTTATTAGTCATGTAACTTTCAATAAGTATTCTTTTTCTATAAGGATTTAGGTATAGTACTAGTATGAACATGAATATCTAGTTTATTTTCAGAAAACATTATACATATTGATTATTCAAAACTTTTAGGTTTAGAATTTTCTTTACAGCTTAAGGGCTATAATTTCAAGGTTTGATAAATCCTAGTATCTTTCTCTTGAATTTAAGGCGGTATGTTGTAGAGTTTAAAAAACTTTAATTTTATTTTTAATCTTTCGCTATACATCGTGTCAAATAGTATCAGAGTCTTATTCGATGAACAAAGATGTTTGCAATATCATCCCACATCATGATGAAGGAATTGAGGCCAACTAGAGCATTGTGAAGGCATCTTGGAACTCTAATATAGAGATTTAATCAGTTAGATCAACTGCTAAAGAGAGGTGCAAACAAGGATCGTGATGAGGAGAGAGATGTCCCAATATCTATTCCTGTAAACTCCTATACGCACAATAACTATGTAGAGAGTAGTATGATTGATGATGCATTGAAGACTTGCAATCAATATTTTTGTAAATGTGTTTTCAATTTTGATGGGGATTTTTTGAAAAGAATTATTATATGGTTAGTAGAATTAAAATAATACTTTCAACTGAAAAAAAAATTAGTTATCAGAAGGTAGGATTAGTAAGACACAAAATTATCTATGATGTTCTACAAAATAGAGCTCATGTTGACAAGCCTACAATTCTATCATAGCCAACTATGAGAAATTGATTAATTTTAGATTTTATAAAAGAAGATTATAAAGAGATTTTATATTCAACAAATAAACAATTAGATTGTTATTATTTCTTGTCTTTTCAAACTTTATCAAAAAGCAAGGAGGCAAAATTAAAAAAGAATAACTTAAGGAGGCAGTTAAGTTTAAAATAATTGATGATGCTCTTAATGTTAGTGTTCCAAATAATGATATAAAAGAGTTGGAAAAAGATTTCATTCTCATCTCACACACACCCAATGTTTTAGCTCTAGTGGCCAGTATTATTCATGGTGAATCAAATGCTCTAGTGATAGAGTTTCTTCCCAAATAAATAAAAGAGTAGTAATTATCATCATTCTTGGAGAAATTACTATTGAAAAAAACAAAGATGATTGGTGTTCAAGTTTCGATACAAAAATTCATGAGTCATCACTAGTTATTTTATTAAAAATCAAAATAAATTGAGGCAAAAGACATTAGAGAATCAAGAATTTTAGGAGTAGTAAAAAAAACAAGAATAATAGATTTATGAGATTAAGGTGAAATCAATGGAATAACTTGAATTCACTAAACATGCTAAAAAAGTAAGACATGGAAAAGATGTGAAATATGAAGGACACCTTGAAGTTATTGAACATGTTGAGATTAAACCAATTAATAAAAATTTAGAAGAATAAGTTGTTGTAGTTAATCATAAAAGTTGATATCAAAGAGGATAAAAAAATGTTCTTTTTCTAAAATCGTAAGAAAGACAGGTCTAGAGGATAAAGTGTAAATCCTGGATAAAATCCATAATGTTAGTAAAGGAAATATTATTTTAAATGAGTAAAGTGAACATTTAAATTATGGGGATGATGATAGGTTTATGAATTTGAAATAAAATGCTTATGTGCTAATGTTAAAAATAAAATAAAAATGTGAAAATGGTTGGAAAATTAAAAAAATACAGAAACATGATAAAAACTAAGTGATGTATGAGGAAATAAAATTATCAGTATATGATTTAATGAAATCCGAAATAGTCCAAGTTAAATTCAGTATAAATAAGTGGTGTAATCTAGATAATATTACCCAATGAACATAAAAGGTATAATGTGAACTCGTAACTGAAAAATTGATAAATTAGTGCTAAATACGGAGCATTTTTATAAATTTATGGTGAAAATATTTAGAAAACTACTTTAGAATTTTTCAAATAAATTAATGTGTTGTTTTATGTGCAAATGACTTTGACCGTTAATATAAGTCTTGTGTGCAATCACACAATTTTTAACCCGAAAGGGGATGAAATCTGAGTGGAATTTGTATTATAAATAGGGATGAAAGTTTCTATGTATTTATTGGTTATATTATACAAAATATGAGAGATTGTTTAAGTTATATTAAAATCTTTAAGAAGTTATATGAGAATTAATAATGGGAAGAAGTTGTTGAAATATATGTTAGAAATATTTGTACACATGTATTTATAGTTGTACAAATATGATGTATACGCTAAAGTATGTTTAGAAATGAAAAATATACATGGATTTTAATTGGAAGAACTAATACGTTAATATGTTAAAAGAATTTGATGTCAATAAGTAAAGTGTGTATTAATTGGGCTTAAAAACATATTCATGTTTGTACCTCTATTTTGGGATCAGGAGGGGCACTCGAAGTCGGATCATCTGCAATTGGAAGAGCTCAATCTACTAGAGAAATAGTTAAGTGCTTAACACTTAGTACTAGTCATTTATTCTATCGGTGGAATTTCTAGAAATTTTAAATTGTCATTGATCTGTCTTGACATAAAAAGAAATTAATTTAGTGGAATAAGAATAAGGAAATTTTATCTGATTAGTCGTTACGAGGATGGAGGCTAACAATGTCAATGGTTATTTGACATCAACATTTATTGATTAGTTCATCTTAGATAACATGAAAGACTAATGATGTCACTACGAGGGTATTGACATTGACATTAATGATTGATCTTTCCTAGAAAATAGGAAAGACTAATGATGTTACTACAAGATTATTAAGATTGACATTAGTGATTAGTCATTCTCGGATAATAAGGAAGACTAATGATGCCATTACAAGGTTATTGATATCATTTTTAGTGATTAGTCATTCTCGAAAAATAAGAAAGACTAATGATGTCACCATGAGGATATTAACATTGACATTAGTGATTAATAATATTTGAAAGAGTAGGAAAGGCTAATGATGTTAACACAAGCATGTTGACATCAATATTTATTGATTAGTTTATCAATAGATTGGTGGCTAATGATACCAAATGATATAGTATTGGTATATTTTTTTTTTACTAACCATATTGAGGGGAGATGATTAATGATATCACTTTGACAATTAATATCGGCATTGAGTTGTTGATATAAAAATTATCAAGTATAGAAGTGAATATATTGCTTTAATTCCCTTTAGTTGGAATTATTTTATTTATTTGGTTTGTTTTATATTATTTGTTGTCTTATTTTGGGGTTTCTTATATTAGCTTCAAGAGTAAAACACTTTGTATTTTGGTCATGTAACATAATAAATAATATTAGGTTTCTTTTGGACTTAGAAGACATATGTGTGAATATTTTATAATAAGAATGTAAACAGGAATGCTAAAGTCTTATTGTAAAGGTATGTAAACTAAATATTTAATATATTAACTTTTTTTGTCATAAATGTAGAATTGTAATACAATAATACATTCTTATGAACATATTGTGATATAATTAGTTTGCTGGAAATGTATTGATGTGGAAATGATCTAGGAGATATTGGATCAAGGAAATGATAAGATAACATTGGTTTGAGAATGTTGCTTGTGAAACAAGAAATTGTCGATAACTTGGAACGTTTTTTTCTAGAGGAAACTCTACTGAAATTGTGATAAAAAAAATTAGGTTCCTATTAATTATTGATGAAATCGATCAAAAAGTGTGTTTCACAATTGGGATGTGATAAAAGAAATGAATTGTTATTATGCAGGAAAATAGGAAATGAAGATGTCGAAATGATGGAAAATTAAAAGGAAACTTTGTTGAAATTTTATTGAAATGAGAAATTAATAAATTAATAGAATAAATTGTGGTACTGACACGATCAAAAAGTTGATGTCTTATCCCAAGTGCAGGAGTGTCGAAGTAATAAATAACCCGGTAAGACCGGGGTCGAACCACAGAGAGGTGAATTGTATAAATTACAAATAAAGAGAAAGATTTGAAGAGAATAATAATAGAAAAGGAGTTGAAGAGAGTTTTAGGAAGTGATATTGATGTAAGAATTAAACAATAATAAAACAGATGTCAAGGTTAGAGGATCCACTAATGGTATTTTGAAATAAATATAATATAAACTTTTTTTATTACTCAATTGAAAACCACACACAAAGGAGGTTCCAATCGGATGATTTATCGTTATTAGCTCATTATAAATTATTAACATGATTATATTAATCATCTTATCTAAGTAACACCATACTTATAATTATCATCAAGCATTCATGTTGCTAGCTTATGTTAACAACAAATCAAGTTCCTATCATAACAACGATGTCGGCCGAAAACTATGTAGGATCAAGCATTTGATGTACCAAGTGTTATACAACACAAATCTAGACTAACCATTTAACAAGCAAGGTATTAAGAATTAGTAAGATAAAAAGATAAGACATGCTAATAACAATTTTTCTTGCATATAAACATTAAAGTTCATGTTGAGTTTATATTATACTTATTCTAACACCATTAGTAAAACCTTTTCACCTTAACATAACTAACTTAGCTAAACATAATGAAGAAGAAGAACATAAATAAACAAGATAAGAACATGATTATGATATAAATTAACTAAGTATAGGAAAGGAAATGAAAAAGCATAAACAAGAGATTAATATAGCATGAAAGAAAACTTGAACATTACAAAGATATAAAGAGAGAAAGCAAGAACATGATTTTGATCTGAAAAATAATATGATTAAATACATGGCAAATGCCTCCTTTTATAGGCTAAAATTTGAAACTATTGATTGGTTGACAAACTATTTGGTTGGTGGCCAACCATTGATTTAGTGGCTGGTTTTTGACATTGTTGGCTGCTGGTTATTGACATTGTTGGCTGGCCAAAACATCATTGCTAACATCATAATTTAAGCCCTTTGTTCCATGAAATCTGTGGGCAATTGGCTTAGCTTTCCAATAAAAAAAAAACCAGAGCTCATTTGGACTTCTAGAACTCAAGATATGAGCTGAAAACCGAACAGTGTTTGAGCTGCAGGACAGGTTTTGACTTCTCTGTTGCTAAGATTTGAACTTGAAAACGGCAGAATTGAGTCTTAGACTCTTCATAAAAGTTTTAGGTCTATGTCTTAGCTTTCCATCCATATAAAGTAGACCTAAATCCAAGTTCTAAAAATCCAGTTATGATCCAATAACCGAATGGCGTTCCAGTTTGGAATTGAACCAGCATCTCTTCTCTTAGCCTAACCCTCTTTTTGTCTCTTAACTTTCAATGGTTAATCACATTAATCAATCATTTGAATTGTGAGATATACCTGCATTCAAAACAAGCATTTACCATAAATTAAAGATATATTATATTATCAGACTTGTTATTATAAAACATGCTTTAGTTAGGGAATTTAACGATACTTTAGTGCAATATGATGATATAAAGCCTTAATGAGAATGCACTTTTAAGTACTAATCAGGTACAAATAAATGTGTTACAAAATGAAGAAATAGAATGAATTAAATATGCTAGTAAGATAAAATGGTATGAAAACATTATAATTGGAAAGTATTATTAATGAATTATGGATAATCTCGAAAGATGACAAAATAAACTAATGAAATTGGAGGGTGGAAATTGTGGTAAGAATACTTACAATGAATGATTACACAAATCAATATACAATTTATTATGGGTAATATGATAATGAAGAAATATTTTTTCAAGTATTAATTGAAAAAAATTGTAAGTTATTATGGACGTAAACTTATTGTAAATGAGTTATAAGTAAGTGATTATTCCTATAGTTTATTAAGGTTTTATAGTTATGACCACACGCAAGAATCAATGGTTACTTTGTGTTAATTTCTTAGAGGTAATAGAGGCTTAGATGATATGCATACATGAAAACAAATAACTTATAAGTTACTTTAATTATATGTTATAGGCATATCTAAAAATGGTCTTAACCTGATGATCACTTTAAGAATCATTCTATAGAAATTCCATACAGCGAGTGTGTTGTATTTTAATAAATTATGCATATTTATTAAGTAATACAATAAGATAACTAATGAGAAGTGCAATAAAAAATTCATAAATATTTTCAATATATAAGGATATAAGCTTTTGAGTTGTGATAGGTAAAAATGCCAGAAGAATAATTAATCAGATTGAGATATTTTGACAACATGGACTTAAAAAAGATTTAATTTGAAACAAAGTTTATGGTTGAAATCTAAGTTGACCCAAATTAAAGGAATTAATTAAATTTAAGGACCTAATTAAATTTCTAATGAGTTTAATTGACTTAATTAAGTATTTAATTAAAGCAAAAATTAAGTTTAAAAGTTAATTTAGTCAAAATTGGAAGAATTAATTAAGTTTAAGGACTTAATTATATTTTTAATGGGTTTTTTTAATTAAATTAAAGACTCAATTGAAGAAAAATTAAGTTTGAAGGCCTAATTCATATCAATTTGCAATAATTGAAAGAAAATAGACCTAATTAAAACTTTGAAGGGCCACATTGGTGTAATCAAGGGATTGATTGAAAGAAATTTAAAGTTTAAAGGTTAATTGAGGATTTATTTATGAAACTTTAAAACCAAGGACCAAAGGACTAAAATTGATCAAACCAATGGTCAATTTGAGATAAATTGAAAGTTTGATGTGAAATAGGGGTCAAATTGCATAATCTAGAGACCAAGAACTAATTAGCAAAAGATGCATGAATTAAAGGATGTCAATCAATGTTTTCTGGGATTCAATTGAAAAGATTGAGAAGTTTTTGGGTCAATTAAGGATACATACACTGAAATTAGAAGAAAAGGGACTAGATTGTAATTTCCCAAAATCCTATTTAAAAAAACACTAATTTTAGGGTTTAGACAAATAACACGTCACTTAAACTTTAATAGAGAGAATGAATGCTATGTCGTTTAGTTGTTGTTTATTCTTCTTCTTTGGTAAAAAGGCTAATCGAGAAGACACTTTTAGAAGAATGAACATGACATCTTTAACCTTATCAAAAGTTCTAATAAGTACTAATCAATTGAGAAACACTTCCTTTTCAAGGATCAATTATACTCGTAAAACATTTGTACCTTAATTGGCATGATGAACTTAATAATATTTTGTTCCTAGTTCGCCTCCCCTGCATGAGCAAATTAAAGATGATTGAGGGCTAACCTTCTAATTAATGAATGTGAAGTTCTAGACATCCAAATCAAGTACATTTTCTTCCTAATGGTAGATATACATCCCTTTTACAAGGTTAAAGTCCACAAATGGTATGTTTATTTCCTAATCTTCAAAATGATCATGACAAAATACCCAACCCCATATGTTATAAAAGAAGAACACATTCACCTATGAAAGAAGACAAAAAAAGAGACTAGGCACCATCACTTTCAGAAGGAGGGTTTTTGAAGAGAAAGAATAAGAATCTCCAATAAACCTCTTGGCAAAACCGCCATGGTTTGGTAACTTTCTATTTTGATTGGCTTATAAAAGGGCAGGTGCTTTTGAGTAGAATGGGGAGAGGGGTCAGAGAAAAAATAAAAAATCTTACAGAGAAAATAAAAAGGAACGAAAAAAAGAAAATTAAAAGAAGTTCATGAGTTATTAAAAGAAAAATGCAAAGAAATCGTGCTTGAAAAAGACACAAAATCAAGGACCATAGGAGCTAGAAATAGAGGTGAAAGAATCAATAAACTCCAGAAAAGAAAGCAACAATGTGTTCGAAAGGTATATACTATAAAATCAATCATTCTGTGCACTTATCTTTTCCATATAAGGCTTACATTAGATCAATCGATCTTTAACTTATTTGAATGTTGGGTTTAGGGTTAAAGACTATCATATTTGATTCTTGAAACTTATAACATGTTTTTTCCACATTGATAAATCATTATGCTTTAATCTTTCACGTTGCATCTTTCTAAGTCCATGATTTGATGAAATCTCGTTTGTAGCATCAATTCAATGTCTAGGTTAGCATGAATGTTCTTTATATTCTTGGATAAATTCAAGCAAAAACTTCATTTGATCTTCTTTTTTTATTTTATTTATGGGTCATGTATTAGGGTTTTAGGCTTGGTCTTGGAAGCCCAGCCCACGTGTGTGGGTTAAGTCGTTAGATTTTTAAGGGCGAGTTCGGTTGCCAAAAAATTTTCAAGAGAAAAAATGCAATGTTTTTATTTTTAAGGTGTGTTTGTCAAATGTAACCTAAAAATGATTCATAAGCTTTTGAGTTTTTGCTAAGGGCATGTTTGCCCTGATTTTTTTCAGCGTTGTTTCTTTTTTCTTTTAATGTTTGCCAAACGAAAACCCTTAAACTAATTTGATTTTATGCCTTTAGGGATTTATTTGTAATATTTTTTTATGTCTCTCGTATTTTTATCTTTATTATTTAATATTTGATATTATAACCTAAACGCGAGGTGTTTTTCCAATATTAAATAAACATGTTTTCTTTTGCAAAAAAGACAAAAATATTTTTTTTCAAAAAAACAAATTACATTTAAATATTTTTAAATTACATATGATCAAGTCTTTCAAATAAAAATCATATTTGCATAAATAGTTTTTTTTAAAAAAAAATAATGGGCATTATATAACATTTTGTTAATAACAAAAATTCAAGAAAAATAGTTTTTTTTATAATATTTGCATGTATTTTTGAATTTAATAACAAGTTTATTAAATTCATGAGAACTTGGCCTACATTTCAAAAACATAAAAACATCAATATGTTTATTTTAATATCAAGGATTATTCTGAAATATCAAAAGAAACAAAAACACAAAAAATATGTTTAGGCTTTAGAATGGTCAGGGTTGACCTATAAAGCCATGATACACTCTATTAGGGTGAACTTGCTTTGACCAATAGACAGACCAATAATTTGAAAAATATTATAGTGTTTTAGTAATCAGACAAATAAACGATGTAGTTTACCTTGATATATAGGGTGTACTAGTGGTGATATTGTTCTTCTTACACACAACAAGTCTCCTAATCCAGACTCTATAGACCAATTAGGGTTCATGTAACTAAAACACTAAGTGGTGAATCAAAAGCTTTTTTTTTTTATAAATAATAAGAATGTCTTATTCTTTCCACCCACAACTAAATATCCCGAATTAATAGTACAATCGCCACAATGCTGCACACGTACATGTCATACATTTGAAGCATCTAAAGGAAATAAAATTCATCAAGATCAATACCAAAACCAATACAACAAGCATAAAAAAAACTTAATATACCTCCCTTTTGAAAATAAACCAAAGTCACCAGAACCTATATATTAAAAAATATAGCAAAATCACTAGAATCAATAAAGAGAACTCAATACCCCCCTAAAGATCCTATCTTTGTTTTACATGAAAAAAATACAATCCATTAAGGTCATTCATATGAACCACTACAAAAACAAAGAAATCAATACACTTCCCTTTTAAAAAGAAATCAAAATCTTCAATCACATAATGAAACGCACATATAATCTCCACACATACTACGCACAACAAAACCAAAAATAAAAAAATAAAAACAAGCTTGAAAGAAGTTACCAAACACTTACTGCTAGAAAAAAATACATTTGTAGTTTCATGGCCGACTCTAAAAGACCACCATACTTTCTCTTCCTTTAAAACACCACCTTCATCACTTTATTAATTCCTTCCTTTAGAAAAGAAAAACAAATAGAAGGCTGATAAAGTTATGGTTTTAAAAAAAAAAAAAAAATCAAAGAGAGAAGCCTTAAAATAAAACTATAGTTAAAGAGAAGGGAAGTCGGCTTAGAGAATGGAAGGGCAAATGGGAAGTAACCAAAATACCCTTCTAGGAAATCACTCAATTATAATTTCATGTTACGACAGGAAATAAATTT
>Ga0325403_1003225_pt1 | contig 14810 bp, 10 predicted proteins | sample PopdelMetagenome_19_FD_205665 | JGI IMG/M metagenome (GOLD analysis project Ga0325403, IMG submission 205665) | Populus deltoides microbial communities from Bellville, Georgia, United States - Xylem-PdKOR-R4 | ecosystem: Host-associated > Plants > Phyllosphere > Stem > Wood/Secondary xylem...
CTTATGTTACTTTGAAGATAAACAAGTGCTTGATTTTACTTCGAAGCTTTAAGTCTTAAATTGTGGATTTATCTCCGTTTCCATTTATTTCTAGTGCTGAATTTTGATTTTATGCAGAGATGGTAGTGAAATATCGACACGAGATTTGCAGAAAATTGTTCAAGCTTTGCCGAAATACAATGAACAAGTTGAGAAACTAACACTTCACATTGAGGTTTGCTTCTTCTTTAATTCTCATACCATTGCAATGGTTGATTTTGTACTTCAGTGAGAAGGATATGGTTGGAATTACAGTCATGTTATGCTTCCTTCTGATTTTGTTTAATTAATTACTGTGAGTATAGATTGCTGGAAAAATTAACAGCGTTATCAGAGAATTGGGACTTCGGGATCTTGGGCAACTGGAGCAGGATCTTGTTTTTGGGGATGCAGGAGCAAAGGATGTTATCAGCTTTCTAAGGACGAAGCAGGTGATGAAGCATAAATTTTGATCAGATAAGATTTATGCATCTAACATTCTATGTTGTGTGACTTGAATTTCTTACACTTATGCAGGATGCATCTCCTGAAAATAAGCTGCGTTTGTTGATGATCTATGCATGTGTGTATCCTGAGAAATTTGAGGGTGACAAAGCTTCAAAGTTAATGCAGGTAGCTGCAGAGTTTAGCTTACAAAAAGCTCTACATGAAAGTGACAGGAATACATACAATGGCATTATTAGTGATGAATGCAACGCTATGTCTTATTGCATGAGTCTATTCGTGTCACTTTCATTTATTTTTTTTCTTTGGCATCTAGCGTTACTCTTGTGGAAATGATGTGCATGATAAATGCTAGTGGTAATATTTTTAGATTCATAGGTTGCCGTGTAAAAGTATGGACAAATTATTACAAAATAACAGTACAAAAAGAAGTAAATATTTAATCCTGCTAGCTATAATCATTGATCACGATTTATGTCTCAACTCTAACGTGAGACAGACTGATGTTTTCCTCTGGAATTTGTTAAAGCTCTTCTCTCCTCTTTCTTATCTGTCTACAATAAGAAATGGATGGGAATTTTAATGTTGTGGCAGCAATTTTTATGTTGTTCCAGTTAAACAATTTTCTTCTAATTATTTTCCACCATTCAGCTGGCCAGGTTATCAAATGAGGATATGAAGGTTGTTAATAATATGAAATTGCTTGGGGGTTCATCTGAGACCAAAAAGACATCAGGTGGTTTCTCTCTCAAGTTTGATAACCAGAAGGTACATAAGTGCATGCAGTCGAGATGCTTACTAAAGTTGAGTGGTAGGTTGCCAATGTGATGTCTAATGGATGACAAATTTGGTTCTCAGACAAAGCAAGCAGCTAGAAAGGACCGAACTGATGAGGAAGAAACGTGGCAACTCTTCCGATTTTATCCTGTGCTGGAGGTATGATTTAAATCATGCAAAGTGCCCATATTCGTATGCCTTATTGTAATGATTGTCATGGTGCTCTGAGGAAGGGTCAAAATGGTTGGATATTATAGAATTAGTTTTTTTTTTTTTCCTGTTGTGAGGCATCATTTCCAGCTTGTTTAAAATATATCCTAAACAATCATGATTTTTTCTTTTTTCTTTTTCCTATAATTTTTGTATTGAATAATATCAAGAATGAACGTTGCCAGTTTTTTCATGTAGCAACATACTTGATCTGCCAATAGTACCTATGGTGATGCTCCTTGTGTATCATCTGGTATAACTTAGCTAACTGAGAATGCCCACTATCCATGTTCTTTAGTGGACTGAGGGCAATGCTTAATTGACTATCTGATTGGTGTCTTCTAAATGGTTATATTTTCGAAGCTGTGTAGTTTTGTTGCTTGTGTTGTAAAATGAAATCTGTTGTTATGTTAACAGAAAAGAGAACAATGCTTGTGTTATTATGTATATAATTAAATTGTATGCATACTATTTCATGATTTCTTTCTCAGGAGCTCCTTGAAAAACTCAGCAATCGTGAATTGCCAAAGAATGAGTATTCGTGTATGAATGATCCAAGTTCAACTGACCAAGAGAGAACAAAGAGAGGATCAGTACGGAAGAGTCATGCTTCACCTGCTCCAGCTGTTCCAGAAAGAAAAGCTCCTGCACAATCAATGAGATCAAGAAGAACTGCAACTTGGGCACGAACTAGTAATTCTGATGATGGATATTCAAGGTACATTGGCAGCCCTTACAATTGAAATGTCATTTGTTTGGTTCACACATCCCACCGACTTTTATTTCCAGGATATTTTAATTGTTTCCCGACCGAATATCATCTGTAACACATTTTTTATGTATTATGGTTGTGATAGATAACTCTTGATAGCAGCTTAGATTTCTTCTGCATCGGTTGAATTTTTCTCAGCACTCTTCCCTGGCCTTTTGCAGTGATTCAGTCTTGAAGAGCGCCACAAGAGAGTTCAAGAAAATGGGACAGCGTATTTTTGTTTTCATCATTGGTGGTGCAACTCGTTCAGAGGTAAAAATTTGTTGGGCAGTTCTAAGTTTGAAGATGATAATTGGATATCACCTGATAGCTTCAAATTTATCCCGGCCTTGGAGGAGTTTGGGATCTTTACTAATGCCTTTTTGACCATAACTGTTGTCAGCTGCGAGCTTGTCACAAGCTTACAACAAAACTGGGGAGAGAAATTGTTCTAGGTTGTTCTAGTTTGGATGATCCTCCACAATATATCACGGTACCATGTGCTTATTTATCATTTTTATTTCCAAATAATTATTGGCAATAATATGTTTGGATGCTCCAGAATCAGAATTTAGACCATGCCACTCCAGCCACTATCTATCTCGAATGTCCACATCCAAGTTTTAATTCTTGGCTTCTATTCCATTTTTTTTGCCTCTCCTTCAATTTTATAGCACGCTGTGCAGTGAGAATAGTGGTGAAATCATATTAAGTTTCAAGTATTTTTCCAGCTGCTCATTGATTTTCTGAACATGACAGAAACTGAAGCTGCTGTCGGAAACAGAAATCTCAACGGAAGTCCTTAGATTCTAAATTTTGGTCTTGAAAAGCAAGTGGAACATGTGTTTGCTCGATGCAGAAAGGTTGGATTCCAAAATTTGTGATTGCGAGCATGCAACAGTTTGTTTTCTTTTTCCACGCAAACATGTGCAATTTGATCTTATGTAGATCAGAAGTAGGAGGATCGAACAAGGCTTGTTATGTTTCTCAAGAATCATGACCAGGCGAAATACGACTGCACTTCAACCTGAACACTGTTCTTTAGACGTGGTGATTGTAATTTTTTTTTTACTTTCTATAAAATTAACCCATTGGGAATTGAATCAGCCAATTGTGTAGGACAGATCATAAGTTCATAACCATTATCTTGTGGTAAATCATACGTGGCCTCTTTTGATTTACACTTTGGTTTTTCTTGACACCGACAATAATGCATGGTTCAAAATGCGCAAGACTTCTAGGATGATATGAATTTAGAAAAAATATTATTTGGATAATTTTTTTAAAAAATTACTAGCTTTATTTAATAACCAAATTAGATAATTTATTTAATTGAAATAGAGTTGAATAGAAAGAAAAGATGAACTAATTAAAATAAACAATTTTTTTTTGCAAAAACCAATTTAAGGTGATTCAGGCCTTTCAAGTACTAAAAGTTACAATTGATTTTTTTTTTTTCATTTCTTACTGATAGTATGAAAATAAGATTTTCTTTTGAAATTCAAAAGGAGTTTGACAGTAAACCCAATGCTATCGTTTTTATTAAATTAAGATTTGAGCCTAAACATTAACTCATATCTACTTATATGTCTCTTATTAGAATATTTTTTTGTTTTACCTTTATTTTTCTTGTCAGAACGTAGATACTCTCTGCCCCCCTTAAATTAGGACTAATTAGATAGATCAAGAACCATTACATATTTGATATTTGCATAGAATTAAAACTCATCATGTAATTATCTATGTTTCTTATTTTTAGTCCTTTATGTTACAGATATATAGCCGAAGGGGCTACCTTAGGCTTATAGCGCTCCAATTTTTCTTGATTGAGTGAAAATTGTACTCTACAGACAAAGGGTATTATAAATTCAGTAGACAGAACTCTAAGAATCAAACGTTATTGTTTATTATCCAAAAACATATCCTATAAGGTTGTTATTTGGTTTGTTGCGTACATGATAGTGCTATTAGCTTGAATTTTGTCTCACCTTGTCTAGTTTTGCCCCATATTTATTTATTTTTTAATGCCTTTTAAAGTGATTCTCCAAACTGTTTTTAAAAATAATTTTAAATTGATATTTTTTAATATTTTTAATATTAAAAATAAAAAAATATTATTTTAATATATTTTCAAAAAAAAATTATTACAACTGAGTATGGTCTGGGTGGTGATGGATTCTCTATTTGGTTCTTCTAAGCTGGGTTCCTACTTATTTGTGGGCATCGTTCCTACTTATATCTGGGCCCCACTAGTTTCTCATCAGGCTTAAGTCCAGATGTATTTCCCTAGCTCTATTGGGCCTGGTGCCTTTGTACTTGGACTCGATGCTTTATACAGCCCGCTTCAGAAGATTTTCCTGGATAAAATATCAAACTGGTTTTCAACTATTTCCACTCCATTCTCTAGTTTCTACACTGGAGAGTGAAGAAACAGTGTGAGCGAAAGACGCAACAAGGCGACACGTATAACACCCCCCCCCGGGGGCCATTTCTCATCATCATCGAGATCACCTAAAAAATTTCGAAAAAAATATGGATCAGGTCCTCCCGATTGCTCTTATCTCGGTCCTTCTCGGTACTGCAATTACTCTTATCTTCTTTAAAAACTACTTTCTCAAAAGAAAATCCGAAATTGGATCCTTCGCGAAACCCGAAATCCATCCGGATCCTCTTAGAAAACCTCCTAAACCTACTCATCAATCCAAAAAGTCTCACTCTCATGCCTCTTCTGATAAGGTAAAGTAAATGATGAATTTGAATTTGACATTCTTATTTTACGAGTTTTTATTGTCTTGATTGCGAAATGTTCAGGATCATAACAAGAAACATCATCCGTTGGATTTGAATACTTTGAAAGGTCACGGTGATTCAGTTACGGGCCTGTGTTTCTCTTATGATGGACGCAGTTTGGCTACCGGTAAGTAAATGTGCAATATTGTTAGATATTTATGGATGATCAATTTTAGAAATTTTTACTGAGTCGGCTGATTATGTCCTTTTTATTTATTATTTTTTGAAAAAAAAAAAACAGCTTGTGCAGATGGAGTGGTGAGGGTGTTCAAGTTAGATGATGCTTCGAGTAAAAGTTTCAAGTACGAACCTGAAGCTTTTCTTTTTCAGATTATGTAATTAGTCTTTAAATTGGTGATGCTAGTTTTTTTTTATTATTATTTTAGTGCTGATAGTTAATTTGTAGGTTTTTGAGAATTAATGTGCCGGCTGGAGGTCACCCTGTTGCAGTGGCGTTTTCTGATGACGCGTCATCTGTCGTGTTGGCGTCGCACACGCTGTCTGGTTCGTCCTTATATATGTGGGGAGAGGAAAAGGTCAAAGATTCTAATGACTCTAAGCAGCAACCAAAGCTTCCGCTGCCAGAAATCAAATGGGAACACCACAAAATTCATGAGCAAAAGGTGGTTTTGACCCTGGTTGGAACTGCTTCAACTTATGGCAATGGCGACGGAAGTACAATTGTGGCCTCTTGTTCGGAAGGTATGTGCTGATCTTTTTCCTGGGTTAGATATCGTATCCTATGTGTTCTAATAATATTTAAATGGGCATGGATGGGTTGATGATATAAAAGTTCTGGCTTACTATTGTAATGGTATGAATACTGGGTTCCATATGTTTGCTAACCTTGTTAGACTAGGAAATGATGCCTAAAATTTGGCAAGGGCTGCAAACTAAGTGATTATAGAATAGGTATGGTTTTTAAGCATGTCTCAGATGTGGAGTCTTTGCATATGAGACTGGATGGTTAGATAAAATTTAATTGTCAGGAAAAGACACAATTATCAGATATTTGACTTTAGTGGTTTCTGACTTTGTTTTGGATTTGTAATGTTTGGAACAAATTTTATTCTTTTGCCTTACACGTTGAAAACTGTTCCATCCATCCATAATTTAATCTTAATTGTCCATCACTTGCATCTCACATGGTTTCAGAAATGACACTCCATGATTTTATCATGAATGTAACCAACACTTTCCAAAACTGTGGATTTCTGTCTGATTAGCTGCCTTAAAAATTTATTAATTAAGGACACCGGACAGTGCTGACATCTGTGCATGGGTGTGGATTCTGGTGACCAAGCCACTACTAAGACAACATGATATTGTGATTTTTTTTAATTACATGATAGCCACCGGAAATCATCATTAATCTTAAGGAATAACCCGTTGAATTTGTGATTTTAAATTATCAAACTGATATTACCTGGAGCAGAAAAACCCAACCTCTTCCATTTTCATACTTATGTTGTAATTGTTTTTCTTTCTTGGGTTTCAGAAAGCAATGCTGATTGTGTATTTTCTATGCTACTTTCCAGGTACTGATATCAAAATTTGGCATGGAAAGACAGGAAAGAATTTGGGGACTGTCGATACAAATCAATTGAAAAACACAATGGCTGCTATATCACCAAATGGACGTTTCATTGCTGCAGCAGCTTTTACTGCAGATGTGAAGGTGAATATCTCTGATTACTGGCAAAAGCATTTTGTTTGGACTCTGTCAGATATACCCCTAGTTTGTGCAAAACAAAAGAAACTCATTCACACAATGCACCATATGATGTGACTCTTGATAAAGTGGATGGTGTTGAAGATTCTCAGGCATAGAATCTAACATCCCCTGTGACACTCATGGTACTTTCCAAAAACAATTTAGTTAACTCATTTGTGCGCAGTCAGTTGAGTTCATTTTTATTGCTGCAAAGTATTTTTTTTTTTTTTTGATAACCTTAAGAAGCTATTAGTTTAGGCTTGTTTACAAGTTTGCTTATGAGTCAATATATCAGGTCACATCAAGAGATTTATCTTCCCTCTAATGAATTAAAACAACATTGTTATTGGTCACCACACATGGATCAAGTGTATTATCTTCCTTTGCAACTGCTATACAAAAGTTATTTTGAGAGGCCTGGATCATAATAGCAAGCTTTAAATTTAATATTCTGGTAGTATTTGAATATTGAATTGCTATGGTGGTTTTAATTTCTTTGTCAGGTATGGGAGATTGTGTATTCAAAGGATGGTTCTGTCAAGGAGGTTCCAAAAGTCATGCAACTTAAAGGGCACAGGGTATGTACTCTACTCAATATTGACCTCTGTTATTTCATCCACGTCTCGTTCAAGCTTTGCTGTCTTTGTCTATCTTTTTTCCCTGTGCTCCAAATTCCCTCATTCTTTATTTTGTTTGTGAGCTTCATGGATATGTCTGTAATATTTTTCTAGTCAATGATTGGATTAATGCTGAATTTTTTGAAGTGGATGTGCATTGAGTAGTAAAAAAATGTTAGTAACAGTGATTAAATTATTGTCTGATATGATGCCATAAATGTTTATCCTTGTAGATATATTCAATCTGTCTCTGGTTGTTGATATCGATTCTCGTCTAAATGGAATGATCTCTTTTATCATATTTTAGCCTTATCATTTGAACTATATTGCACTTCTGGAGTTGTTGTTATTTTGTTTCTCACCTCAGAATATGCTCATATATAGCTTGGATATGCTATTGTTTCTCATCTCAAGTTAAATTTGGTCTTCAGAGTGCAGTAACATGGTTATGCTTCACTCCAGACTCGGAGCAAATCATCACAGCCTCCAAAGATAGTTCAATAAGAATATGGAACATCAATGGTATGTCCTTTAATAAATATTACTCTATGTGCTTGAATTATGGAACATCAATGGTATGTCCTTTAATAGATATTTCTCTATGTGCTTGAATTAGGACTACCTTAGAAAAGTTGAAAAAATAGGGCAGTGCAATTATTAGTATAGGAGGGTAAGGGCTTCTCAATTTTTGGATTTAATGTCCAGAATTGAGACAAGGCATGATTTCCAGGGAATGATTGGAAACCAAAGAGCATTATGAACTAGCATTTCAGGCTGAGCATACATTATCTTTAGATGTCATGTCAGTTTTATCTAAAATAGCACTCCATTGTGCAGAATCTATAGAACGAATAATCTCTGAACACCATTCCAGTTTTGTCAACAAGAAGAATTGCTTCCCGCTTCAATATTTTATTGAAGTTCTTGTAAAGTATCTAAGCTAATATTTACCCCCTCTATATCAAGCATTCAACATGTATATCATCCATTATCTTACAGTCCAAACTGGCACCACGATGACTGGAATGTGTTTGTTGGGTTGTTTTCATCTGTGGATCAAGAGAAGTTCACCTCTATGCTGAATGTCATGCCTTTAAGCATGCTCCTTTTGTCATGGTCTGCAAGTATGAAAATTGATCCTTGGGCGATCTAGTAGATGATTTCAATCTACAGATCAGCTGTCCTTTTCATGCTCTAGCAGGATTTTTGCTCTTCTTGTTGCTGTGAATATACCAAAAGGCTTTATAGTATTCTTGAATACATTGAGGTTCATGACTACGTTGCAACTTTTTAAAAAGTAAAATCTGTGGTGTCATGGACTGTTTCTCTTTAGCTGCCTCTAAAGAAAATGAAAATGGGAGACTGGTATCATGCTATGAGAACATAACGCATGTCTAATTTTTTGAGTTCTGAAATAGATTTGTGGGTTTCTAATTTTTCACTTTGACATACATTTTGCAATGTATTTGTGTGGCTTTTTTGTGTTGGTTATTATATGATTAAGATCATACTGAGGAGTTCTCTTTTATTTCCTTCAAGTTCGTTATCATCTTGATGAGGATCCAAAGACTTTAAAGGTGTTTCCGATTCCACTTCATGATTCAAATGGTGGAACTTTGCATTATGATCGTCTCAGTTTATCCCCTGATGGAAGGATATTGGCTGCAACCCATGGTTTGATGCTGCAGTGGTTATGTGTTGAAACTGGAAAGGTTTTGGACACAGCTGACAGAGCCCATGATGGTATGCTTTTGGTTCCATTTCTGTGACTTTATTTTAGTATGTTTTTCTGCAGAGTGGTTGAAAATGTAAGAACATCATGAAAATGTAAGAATATCATATTCCTTTCCTAAATATATCTATTTTCTTGGCATGAGTAATCGGCAATGGATACTGTGATTGAGATCTTGATGCAACGGCAGATTTGTCTCCAGTGCCCAAAAATCTTGCTTTCATATGGAAATCTGATTTTATATTCTCAACAACATTTGTTTTGAGAAATTGGACAAATGAATTCATTTGAGTTAAATTGTTATTGAAGTTGTTTTTTCTCAATGTATTGCTAGTAGTTCCACTCTAATTGTTGATCATGAAAATGGTTTCGTTATTATGTATTGATTGACTACTGATGTGTTCCCCTTTCTCGAAACTGCTGCTTCTTTTTTCAAGGAGTCAGACTTGGCATGTTTTGTAGCATATAAGCATGGGGTAATCTCTTGGTGAATATTATACTAATGCTAGTTTGTCATGCAGGTGAAATCACATGGATTGCCTGGGCGCCTAAGCCTATTCCAACAGGTGCTTATTGAACAAAAATGGTTTAACATTTGTGGCTTTTCTGTTCATTTTTTCATTACCTTATGCTATGTATATCTCTTTGTTTTTTTTGTTTTTGCTGTTCTTTATGGGAGTATCTCCAGGAAGGAATAAGAAAGGTTTGGGAGTTAGGAAATAGTTTCCCAATGATTCCTTGACCAGCATGATTGATAACCACTTGTTGTTCTCCAGGTGATGGACAAACGTCCATTTTGGCCACAGCCAGTGTTGACAAGAAAGTGAAGTTATGGGCAGCTCCACCACTCCGATCAGCATAATGGATTCCACTGATAGATATAAAGCATATACAGGGAGTTCTTGACCTGACGTTCTCATTGATTAGCCATAGCCTCCTGAGTTGCAGTATAATCCGCTCAGGTTCATTTGCACCAATCACTTCAAAGAGAGTCGAAGAGAGCAAACCTTCCAGCTGAGTGGCTGGACACGGCGGCGCACAGGACAAGTATGAAATTTTAAATTGAGAAAAACTAATCGTTGTATGGCTAAGGTAGCCTGATCTGACTGAAAAGTTTTGGTGACCAAATGTTCCATAAAGAAATAGAAGATGGTTTTGGTTTTGGATGCATGATTCTCATATGGCACTTAATTAACCAATAGACAATAGTATCCTTGATGGAAAAAACCGGGGATCAAAATGCCACTACATTTGCAAGTGGATCGAGCTCTCGCCCTTGTAACCTGCCTGTTTCCTCTCTTAGACTGGGTTTTTTGAAGCAAAAAACAGATAGCGCCCACCGTGGGGCTCGAACCCACGACCACAAGGTTAAGAGCCTTGCGCTCTACCAACTGAGCTAGACGGGCTTGCGAGGATGCGTTGAGTTTCTTCATTTAAATTTAGGGCATACGTAAATTTATAAAATAATATCCTGTTGGGGAGGTGTCTGGCTTTAAAAAAAGGTAGAGAAGATGTCCTGCAAGCACATGAATATCATTCTAAACATTTTTTTTTTAAGCCAGGAGTACTTGAATTCATCGATTGATTTTATGTGGTCCAGGATTCACGAATTTGCTTTATCGTGGGCATTGAATTCATCAATTGATTTATGCGATCAAGAATCACCCATCATTTACGAATTTCCTTTATTGTGGGCGCAGGCAGCAAGGGCAGAGGATACGATCAGTCCCACTGCTTCTATGATTAATGCTGGAAACCTAAAAGATAAAATGAAAATAAAAAAAAAAATTGAATGTTTTTACCTCCCGGATCTCTATTCATCGGGGAGGAATTTAATTACCTTGCCAGAATTTTTTTCACAGTAATGGCCACAAGCTAGATAATAAAGGCCGTAGCTCACCAATTTATTTATATTTTGGAGTACAATCCCAAGCCTAACACTTACCTCTACTACACATCCCCACAAACCATAACATCTTTTAAATGCTAATGATATTACAGAGAAACTGGATCAAAATACTGCGTCCTCCTGATATATCGTAGTTATTCGGATTTGAAATCTTGGGCAGGCGTGGAATTATAGCTGCCCTCACGATGTCCGCCATTCCTCTCCACTGTCTCCTCCATCTAATAAAATATGAAAATAGTTAGCTAGCCATAACAATCTACTATAAATTCAACCTACCGGTACGGGTAAGCAAGGAAATTAATTTCATTTTAAGAACTTGTTAGGTCTCAATACCCCACTGCAACATGCAAGTACTCAGGACAATGATAACCCTTGAACCATCAAGAAAACGACGTCCCCTTGGGAGTCGAAAATGGCATTTCTGATCACCGGCCATATTTTGGCAGTGGACCCTCGTGTGTATAAAAAAAAAAAGTTGCCTTAGAGAGGTACCTTGCGGTGGATGGACTTGAGGTACCGATACCCCTGCCAAATAATTCAGTCATGCATCAGAGCCATTATAAAACACAAAATATATGTATTTGTGATTGCATCTTAGAAAAACATCACCCAGATCCGGTTCATACGAGCCAGGGCCTTATGATTGTTGGGTCCATACAATAAATCTCTTCGTAGTTGTCAGATACAGGACTCACCTTGTCTGTTCCATAAAGGTAATCACAGTATGTGAAAACGGAAGCGAAATTACTTTGGCTATGGCGACCCACGTAATGATGATAATCATGGTACTTTGCACCTCCATAGAATGGTATAAATCTTGTTGGACTCCATGAAAAATCATATCTGCATTGCATCAAATAACATTTTATGTACTTGATTCAAGTGTTCATGTCAAGCCACCAAATTAAGACATATCCCGGCTGTTGTTGCAGTAACTTTTGAAGTTACTGGTGACTTAATTCATCTTTTGAGTTCAGAAAAGTAAGTAAAACGCTTTTGTTGATAATAAAAAATAAATTAATATGTACCAGTCATCATAACTTAAGATCATGCAAGAAAAAACCACATGTTGCATCCTAATGTTTAGTGTTTATGAAGGGCTAAATTGCAAGGCACCCTCCCGAATTTGGAGATTATGTCATTTCCCCCCCTAGATTAGAGGGATTTGTAATCTCTCCATTATCGATCCACTACTAGAAACTGCGTAGGTGCTGTCAGGATTTGTCAACAGAATCCGGCAGAAAGAGGAGTTGAAATAAACGAGAGAGTTTAGCATGTGTACCCGCTATGAGTCTCTATAGCTTCCATTTGTCTTAAAACGAACCATAGCCAATAAGTGGTAATGTGTCCAGGAACTACTGCAGGACCAAGAAATGCAGGCATGCCAAGAATCAAAATTTCAGACCAGTGTGCATAAGGCGCTGCAAACCCCATTGGAGCACTATATTCATGGTGAACATGGTGGATTTTCTCATAGCCCCAGTTGGAATGAAGCAACCTATGAACCCAATAACCGGTATAATCCTCTATCAGAAAATACACTAATAACTGCCAGAACATTTCCCCTCCTGAAGGTAATGACAGACTGGTTCGGATGCCAATCAGCTGGAACAAAATCAAAGTAGTTAGCTTTGTTAATCTTAAAATTTCTTTTAGTTCTCAATAAAATTGCATTATAATCATATATACGTATTAATATACCTTGATGAAAGGGTAAGAAGAGACTTGAAGAGGACCAACAACAACAATAAAAGTTTGCACAACATCTTTGTAGCATTTCAGCATGTCTTGGAATGAGTTCTTGATTTTGGATTGAATCTTGTGCTTGTCTATCCTCTTGGACCGGCTTAGCTCAATAAACATGTATGGGAGAGGAGCTATAGAGTAAAAGAGGATCAGGAAGAGAATGTTATGATAATGAAGAAGGTAATCAGGTTTATTGGCTGAGTAATTGAGCCATAGTTTCTCTGCAATAGTTAGCTCTCTGCCAAGAGCTGCTTCTGCTTGGTGCAAGTTCTGGTAAGGCAGCATTGTTAATTAGAGGGTGAGAAATATGATTGAATGCATGACAACAACAGAATAAATAGGAGTTCGCAGAACTATCAGAAATCCATTCAACTCCAAATTAATTTTAATGGAGGTAGAGGGTGTGTGTGTGTGTGTGTGTGTTATTTTGTGAAAATGGAATGGTTACAAATATTTGTGAGTTTTAATTTAGGTTAAGATAAGTTTAAAAAAAAAACACAAAGATGGACAAAATAAAATAAAATTTATGACATATAAAAAATGATAAAAATATTTTTTATCTATGATTTATCTCTCATTTTTATATTTTTTTATTTATTTTAAGTGCTCTTTTTTTTAAAAAAAAAAAATAGACCTTAATTATCCCAGACACTGTAAAATTTCTAAAGTTCTTCTAAGTTTTTTTTTATCATTTTAATTAATTTTTTAAAGAAACATAATACTTAAAGGGCATATTGCTAATTGACTTTAACAAAATTCTTTGAAAATTAACAGACTCAAATACAAGCACTAATTTTTCTCTATGGGAATTATTAGGTTTAGCACAATTTTTATGAGAAGTGGACGTTCGAATTTTTTAATCACTATAATAAGGTTTTAAATTTAAAAAAAAAATCGAATCCATCATCTCATGATTAAATATTTTCATTTTAATTGTATTCATCATAAATAATTTACATCATGCAGCCTTTTCCCTTCCAATTTCCCCTGAAAAAGAAATCTCAATTTCGTTGAGGAGAAACCAAAGTTTCTGTTGCAGAATTTGCAAGAAGTTGAGCTGAGAAAATAATTATCTATCAATATATTGGCGTCATATACAAGAAACCGCAAGCTAGTGTCCAGCCGACCAAGATATTCCCACACCGTTAGCATTTACACACAAAATCCAAGAGAGTGTTGGCATTATACATGACGGCTTACTCCTCGACCATATCTCGCACGTTAGACCAAACTAAGTTAACCCACTTACATGTATACCTTAGAACAAGTAAGTGTATCTATCTATTTGTTATGCTATAAGTTTTAGTAAATTTGAAGTAAATAAAAAAGGTGATAGGAATAAATTGCTATTATTTATTGATTAATATGTGTTTTATTTCTTGATGTTTTTCACTTAAAAATAATTCAAAATTTTTTTTTAAAATTTTTTTTATTGATATCAGCACATTAAAATCATCGTAAATCTTAAAAAATTATCAATTTAATGTTTTTTTATATTTTTAAAAACACAAAAATAAAAGTTATCACACTACAAAACATGTATTTTTTTAGTTAGTTTTTTTTTCATACTATTGTCTAAATGAAAAATAAATTACCAGTTTATCACTTGTTTTTCATATACAATGATTTTAATACACGTTAAGTTAGAAAATAGGCAAGTTCATATTTTATATCATATTTACTCTTTCAAACTCTTGATTAACAAATATTTTAGAATATAATTGAAAATATAAACAAGTATAAGGATGATATTAAACTTTGGCGGGTCTTGCCTTCTTCCATTTGATTTGACGGTTTCTACGTAGCTCCGCCTCCGCTCCACCAGTATTTTTCATAAAACTTAGCTATTGCTTTAGCTATTTAACTAATCATTTTCAGCGCGGATTAAAAAATATTTAAGTACTTTAATTATTTTTTATTATAAATTTTTTTAAAACAATGTGAAAATTATTTTAATATAATTTAAAAACAATTTAAATGATTGATAAAAATAATTTAAAATATTATTTTTATTTATATAAATATTAAAATGATAATATATTAAATCAATTTGGATGAATTCAAATTAAATTATCAATTCA
>Ga0325403_1003229_pt1 | contig 14808 bp, 15 predicted proteins | sample PopdelMetagenome_19_FD_205665 | JGI IMG/M metagenome (GOLD analysis project Ga0325403, IMG submission 205665) | Populus deltoides microbial communities from Bellville, Georgia, United States - Xylem-PdKOR-R4 | ecosystem: Host-associated > Plants > Phyllosphere > Stem > Wood/Secondary xylem...
AAGAAGGACTAAACTCGATGATAAAAGCAAGAAATGCATCTTTGTCGGATATGGTGATAGAAGAATGGGATACAAGCTGTATAATCCCATCACAAAGAAGGTAATTATGAGTAGAGATGTTATCTTTGAAGAAGATAAAACTTGGCAATAGAATGATGATCAAGAAGCAGTCAAATGGATCAGCACTGATTTGATCCTTGAAGACGAAGTGGAAGTACCAACAGTACTTATAGAAGGTCCAATATTACCAGTAGACGAAGTCCAGTACACAGATCCCCTGTATTTAATAGGAGAAACACACCAGAATCATCATCAACACCACCATCAGCATCCTCATCAGAAGAACCAAGAAGGATGAGAAATCTAGAAGAGCTGTATGATGCCACTCAAGTCATGGAAGATACAAGTCTATTTTGTTTCTTTGCAGATAATAACCCACTTAGCTTCAACGAAGCTGTCACAAAAGAGAAGTGGATAAAAGCAATGGATGAAGAAATACATGCTATTGAGAAGAATGACACCTAGAAGTTGACTAATCTACTAGAAAACAAGAAAGCAATAGGTGTCAAATGGGTCTATAAGACAAAAAAGAATGCAAAAGGGAGAAGTACAAAGATTCAAAGCAAGATTGGTGGCAAAAGGCTACAAACAGAGAGAAGGCATTGACTATGGAGAAGTATTTGCTCCAGTAGCTCAGCTAGAGACAATCAGACTAATGATCTCACTAGCTGCACAACATAGATTGAAGATCTATCAACTCGATGTGAAGTCAACATTTCTGAATAGCTTCCTAGAAGAAGAGATCTATGTTGAACAACCACTTAGATACATTGAAGCTGAAAATGAAGGCAAAGTATACAAGTTGAAGAAAGCCCTCTACGGTTTGAAGCAAGCTCCGTGTGCTTGGAATACCAGAATTGACAGGTATTTTCAAGATAATGAATTTGAAAAATGTTCATATGAACACGCAATATATGTGAAGAAAGAAGTAGATGGCAGCATATTATTTGCGTGCCTATATGTTGATGATTTGCTATTCACCGGCAACAACCCTACCATGTTTGAAGCCTTCAAGAAAAGCATGGTACAGGAGTTTGAGATGACAGACATTGGTCTGATGGCACATTTTCTTGGTTTAAAAGTAGTTTAGAAAGAAGAAGGGATTTTTGTATCCCAAAGCAGTTATGCCAAAGATATTCTTGAAAGGTTCAAGATGGAAAGCTACAATCTGGTATTAACTCCAGTTGAAAATGGAGTGGAATTGAGGAAGAGTAAAGTTGGAAATGTTGATCCAACTTACTTCAAAAGCTTAGTAGGAAGCTTAAGGTACTTGACATGTACCAGACCAGATATACTCTACGGAGTTGGACTTATCAGCAGATACATGGAGACACCAGACCAGTCTCACTTGAATGCAGCCAAGAGAATTCTTTGCTACATCAAAGGAACAATAAATGAAGGTATGTTTTATACCTCAAGTAAAAACTTCAATCTTGTTTGCTACTCGGATAGTGATTGGGGTAGAGATTTGGATGAAAGGAAAAGCATAACAGGATTTGTCTTTTTCATGCGAGATACATCTTTCACATGGTCATCCAAGAAACAATCGATAGTAACGTTATCAAGCTGTGAAGTTGAGTATGTTGCTGCCAACTCAGTTGTATGCCATTTAATATGGTTAAGAAATATGTTGTATGCCATTTGGGATTTCCTCAAGAAAATCTTATAGAGATTTATATTGATAATCAATCAACGATTGCATTAGCAAAGAACCCAGTGTATCATGAAAGAAGTAAACACATTGATACACGTCATCACTTTATCCGGGAGCATGTGAAGAACAAAGAAGTTGAATTGATATCCTGCAAAACAAATGCTCAAGTTGCAGATATCTTTACAAAGCCATTAAAGGAAGAAATATTTATCAGATTGAAGTTCATGTTTGACATAACATTCCTCGATTGAGTTTAAAAGGGGGGATTTGTTGCATTAAACTCATTCAAGAAGGTCAAAAACAGCAACCACTACTTGCAACCACCACTTGCAGTCACCGCCAGCCGCCAGCTGTCAACCGCCTTCAGAAACCGCCAGCAACCTTTTTAAGCCGCCAATTAATATTTTTTTTTTACTTTCAATTTGTGTATAAATAGGTGCTATTATCAGTGTGTGTGAGATATATAAGATAGAGAAGAAAGAAACACTATAGAGAAAGAGAGAGGACGTGTATTAAGCTTTTTGTTTATTTTATAAAGCTTTTGTTGTTGAAATAAAACCTTGTGTTTTATCCTCTTTGAGTGTTTCAAAGCCACCACCAGTGGTTTCTTCCACCAACATTTTGCAGCCTCTCAAATCTAAATCAACAAGCTTGTCCAGATGCTGAACAGATGAAGGAAACTTAACCAAACTTTTACAGAATTGAAGATTCAATCTCTCAAGGTTTCTGGCCTTTGAAAGGTCTAGCAGGAAAGTTATGTGCTCACAATTGCTGAGGTTGACATCTTTTAAATTGACGAGATTCTGAAGCAAAATGAAATCAACAAAAAGAAATTACACGTGCATACCATGTACACTTAATTTCAAAGAAAGAACTATGCATGCACAGAGTTATTTTAGAGTACCTGGTCTCCTCTCCACAGTTGCTTAACCTTGCTAGATGATAGGTTAAGCTCAACAAGGTTCTCTGGATAAAACTTGCGAGGCAAAGATGTCAAAGGGTATCCATCCCAATGGAGATACCTCAACTCTTTGGAAAGAGACTCGAGGCCATGAGGATGGTGCACTCTGCATTTAACTCCAGCTTCAGAATTATAAATATTTAGCAGTCTAAGTTTATACATCCTTTCCAAGGATGTAGAACTCAACTCAATTTCTCTTATTTTTGAAACATCCAAGAATATCCCTTCAACTTTTCCAGTTCCCTGAAAACCAGTGAAGGAGAAACAAAGTTTAAGTAAGATTTTAAACTTACTAGGACATCCATATTGCATTGCATATGAAAAGGAAAACTTTCGTGTATATGAATCTCACCAGATTATTGGTCAACACTTGATATACATCTTTGGGACTCCACAATCTGCTCTGTCTTCCTAGCTCGTCAAGGGATTCTTTACGAACAACTTCAAGGGCCATTTCTTGTAGAAGATCATGCATTTCAACCTTGTCATCTGAAATTTTAAGGAGACCCCTGTCAATGAGAACACGAAATCCAATATCTGTTTTGAAACCGCAGCCATATAGTATCCGCTTTACAAAATCAACTTGATGCCCTCTAAAGAAACATGCAATGTCGAGAAATATACTCTTCGTGTTATTATCACGCTGTGTATCAAAGCCTATTCTCAGCAAGTCATAAATGTTCAGCTCGGGAAAGCTTTCGATCTCATTTAATTGAGATTCCCAAAAATGTCTCCCTTTGTCAAATAAGTAGGAACCCAAAACTTGAAGAGCTAATGGGTTCCCTTTGGCATAATTTATTGCCGTGATTGACAACTCCATATAAGCTTTTGGGGGGTGGTTTCCCTTAAAAGCATTCAAGCTAAAGAGTTGAAGAGCTTCGTGGGAGTTTAATTCCTCAACCTCGTATATTTCATCAGCTACATTCTTAAGTACTTGCTTGTCTCTTGATGTTACAACAACAACACTTCCTGCACCAATCAGAGGCACTTCAATTAAATGCTGGAATTGTCGTACATCATTCACATCATCCAAAACAAGGAGAACTTTCTTTTGGCAGAGTCTATCCCTGATGAAAGTAGATCCTATATGTGGTGTGCCAACGCGAAGATTTTCTTCCTCCAGTAGTTTAGAAAGAAGTTCATCTCGTAGATCACTTAATCGACCCTTTTCTGATTCCTGCCTTATGTTCGGAAGAAAGTGGTGGCCTTCATATTGACTTGAGAAGCTATCGTAGAAAGCTCCAGCGATTATCGTTTCTAAGAAAAAAGTCGTTAGCAAAAGTCATGCAACCAAACAAAAAGAAGTAATTTCTTATCCTAAAGTTTTAAACTAAACACCAAGAATAGGCCAAAACAATCAGTTACCTCAACTTGTTCCTTCGTAGCAACATTAGATCAATCCTAATTAGCAGCAACACCAGTTTTTAACCCCAATGGTTTTTGGTTTGTGATCAAGGGCTAAAAACTATCAGAATTATCAGCTTTTTTTTTTAATCATTTTGATATATTATTGTTAAAAATAAATTTTAAAAAATAAAAAAAAATTGTACAAAGCCATCGCTACTATAATATAAGCTCTTAATCATCTCCAAAAGCTTGAAGAGTAATTACACTATCAGCAGGGGCGGAGCAAGAAACAAAATTTAGGGAGGCCAAGAAAAATTTTAGTTAGTTTTATTAAATATTTACAAGGGAGGGGCATTTCCTTGCAGGGCCCCCCCCCCCCCTGCCACTGACTATCAGAATCCATGATGTTTTAGACCATTTAGCTCTCCAGAAATGGTACGCAAAGAAGACTCGAGGGAGTCAAATGTCAATGCCTCGTACTTTTCTATCGCTGAGGACGCATCAAATGACAGTTCCTAACTATTGGTCAAATAGTTTACTGGCCAATGAGACGTCTATCTTTAAACTTTTTTATATACAATTTGTATAAAATTTAATTTTTTTAATATATTTAATTATTTTCATATTATCTAAAAAAATATTATCATTTGTTAACATACATATATATATATATATATATATATATATATCCACTAAAAAATATTTTTTAAAATCTGAAAAAAATGTCAAAATTCATTTGGCTCTCTCTTAACTAAAACTTTCACACTATTAATATCTCAACAAATTGTTTAATTTAATATAATCTAGAGCTAAATTTAATAATATAATTGTAAAATTATATTATTAACTGATTTTCTTAACTGAAAGTATCAAAGATTAACTGAAAATAATGATTAATAATCAAAATAATGATCAATTGTCACCGTCCTACAATTAATAGGGTATCCAAGTTTCTTTCAAATGTCAAAAGCAACTAAGAATAATTTTTTTTTTAACCAGCTATCACTATTAAATACCCACATGTGTAATTGTCAAGATGAGAATATCAAATACCCATAAAAATAACGCCAACCTAAAAAAAAAAACATGAGATGGAACCTTTAAAAGATGAGCTAAAAAAACTTCTAATTCTATTGCTTGTCCCAACTTACTATAAAATTTAGTAACCTTCTGCAATTTCCACAAAAGTGGATCTAAGAATTTTTTTTTAATTTGTACGACGATATGTATATTATACTTGGATCTTGATTCGAGTTTAAATCAATTTCCATATCCTATTAATTTTTTTTCTTCCAGATAATGTAATGGAGTATAAGGATAGTGTTTTCCCAAAAAAAAAAAAAAATTCTCAGAATGGTATAATTTTGCAATGTTCTCATTGACTCAAAGAGACTTTTTCTTCGACTAATCTTCTTACCTCAAACTGGAGACTACTAGTCGATGTCAAATAGTGAAATTTATTTTAAATGGATGTTAAAATGTCTTTTTTTAATAGGGATTTCTTTTAAAAAAAAAAAATAGTATGTATACATCCTCCTTTAGGTTATAATCAAATTAAAAAAACTTTGTCATCTTCATCTACCTTTATATGGTCTCCAACAAGCTTCTTAAGATTACTTTTAGGATATCATGTAACTTAGCAATTCTATGTTATTTTTTAGGCTTGATAGTTTCTTCAAATGATAGTAGTTACTACTTGTTATAACCTATTTTTGGTCCCCGCACAAAAAAATAAAAATAAAAAAAGTCAAAAAAATATATACCGAAGAAAACCAAAAAAATAATGACAGTGTGAAGAAGTCAGAGCACCCAGAAAATGGTCAAAAATTGTTGAAGAATATGCAAAAATATAAAGATTGAAATTTGACAGTATATTATTGACTGATGAGAGCTTTGTTGATTAAAAAAAATCAATTTAAGAAAGAAATATCCAAAATTAGATGTTTATGGACTCAATTAAATGTTGTTGAAGGTTTAATTGCAAGAAAAGTTGATTTTAAAGTCAATTTAGACTTTAATTGGAAGAAATTAAAATTTTGGGGTCAAATTATATTTTTTGAGAATTGATGTGGTCAAATCAAGGGTCTAATTGAAGTTTTAAGCCAATTAAGGGTTTGATTGAAAAAATCTGCACTAAGGGCTAAAGTGAAAAATACAGCCAACACCAGGGATTGATTTTGGAATTTGACGCGCTTTAGCGCCATTTTCCACTTAAAACGGCGTGTTTTGGGTAAAACAGCGTCGTTTCATGCACTATTCATTTCATTGACAAAAAGAGGAAAGAAGCCAAAATGGGTCTTCTTCTTCCTTCGGACACGTAGAGGCAGGGGAAGAAGAAGATTCTCTCCCCTGCAATGCCACTATCTCCCTCTCCTTCTCCCACTTGGAAGATGACTGACATAACCCACACCCCTCACCTGCAACCATTATGAAGATTGAACAAGGGAGCCATGCCCTACAAGCAGCTGTGAGGGGACTGCACAGAGACTGCCCTAGCCACCCTACCCTGTCCCATGACTGGACAGGACAGGGTGGCTCTCTCCCCTGGCCTCCTATATATACAGGAGAGGGACAAACAAAAAAAGGGGGGAATGTTAGATTGAAGGAAAAATTTTGGGGAACGAACTAGGCGTATTTGAGAAAAACAAGGAGGTTACAAGGGGAAAAAAAGAGAAAAAAAATAGAGAGCAAAAAATAGATGTCTTTAGAGAGAGCTAGGGAGAAAGAAAGAAAAAACAGGAAAGATTGTTTTTTTAACAGAGAACAGAATAGAAAGAAGGAAACAAGGGAAGAGAAAAAGATATAGAAGATTGGGGAAGACGAACAACAGAAGAAAAATAGAAACAAATAGAAAACGAGGAAGAAACATGAAAGTTGAGAGCAAAACAAAGTGAACAAAACATAAGGGAAAGAAAAAAAGAAGGGAAAACAGAGAAAACCATTAAGAAAAGGAGGAGGGTTGTGTCTCTGCACAAAGGAGAAGAAGAATTGCAGCAGCTGCCATTATTCCTCCCCGTCCCCACCACAACAACTCCATTAAAAGCCATCGTCTATGACAGCACCATCACCACCAGGTCAGTCTCTCCTCCTCCTTCTGCATCTTCATGGCCTCCACCATTCTGCAAATGAACAGTGGAGAGATACTCCACTGTTTACTAGGCTGGACTTGACCAAAATGCATTGGGTCAGGTTCAGCCCAATCTAAAAAAAATTATTTTAGAAAATTTGTTATTTTTCTACGTATTTTTCTACTGAATTTTACCTAATATTAGTTTGTATTTTCATACTATAAAGATATAAATTTGGTATTAAAATACCTAGTTTTCATCAAAACATTGAAAAATTTTTAAAAAATATTTTTGTTTTCATGCATAAGGCTAGGTCTCTCAAAGAAAAAAAAATATATCATATTTTCATACAACAAAAATTCAAAAATATGTATTAGCATGAATAATATTGGTTTGAATTTTGCCTAATATTGGTTTGTATTTTTATACTATAAAGATACAAATTTGGTATTAAAATACTCGGTTTTTGTCAAAACATTGAAATTTTTTTTAAAAAAAATTTGTTTTCATGCATACGGCCAAGTTTCTCAAAGAAAAAAAATCATATCATATTTTTATACAACAAAAATTCAAAAATATGTATTAGCGTGCATAATATTGGTTTGAATTTTGTCTAATATTGGTTTGTATTTTCATACCGTAAAGATACAAATTTGGTATTAAAATACCCGATTTTCATCAAAACATTGAAAAATTCTAAAAAAATATTTTTGTTTTCATTCATACGGCCAAGTCTCTCAAAGAAAAAAATCACATCATATTTTCATACAACAAAAATTCAAAAATATGTATTAGCATGCATAATATTGGTTTGAATTTTGCCTAATATTGGTTTGTATTTTCATACTGTAAAGATACAAATTTGGTATTAAAATACCCGGTTTTCATCAAAACATTGAAAAGAATTTAAAAACATTTTTTTTCATGCATACGGCCAAGTCTCTCAAAGAAAAAAATCATATCATATTTTCATACAACAAAAATTCAAAAATATGTTTAGCATGCATTTTGGCTTTAATAACCAGTTTATTAAAATCACGAGAACTAGGCCAAAATTTTAAAAATAACAAAAAAATTATTTTGTTTTCTTTTAGTATTTGGGGTTACGACCTTAATACGTAAGATATATTCTAGATATTAAATTCTTTTGTTGACGTTAGAACAGTTAGGTTTTACTCGATAATATAAGAATCTCCTTATCGAGGAGGACTTTTCCTAAACCATAGACGAACCAACAATTAAAAAACACGATAAGACCTTAGTTTTTGTTAGACAATTAAACAATATAGCTTACCTTAGGTAGGGCATATTTGGGGTGCTAATACATTTCCTTTATACAACCATTGTGCCTGATCTCGGAGAGTAGTTAGAGTTCCAAGTGACCAAAATATTAGGTGATGACTCCCATTTCTTTTTTCACTACTAAAAGACAAGAATTTCTTATCTCTCTGTATTTGCGAGATAGATACACTTATGAGAATGGACGATCATCACAACACCACACACATGCGACACTACTTATCACTGGTTATGTATGATGCATATCTATTGTCTCGTGTTCCTCTAACTAACATTAAAGCTATTATGACATTGATTGAGACTAATGTTAAGATTACTCTTAGTGATGGTACTCTACTTTATGATCCCACACTATATTGTCAATTGGTTGAAAGTCTTGTATTTTATTGCACTCTTCTTGATATAAAATATGTTGTTCATATTGTTATTTAGTTTAAGCATGCTCCTCGCACCACTCATTTTGAGGTTGGTTACAATTATTTTTTAAAGTGTGTTTTTATTAGAAAAGCATTGAAATAATGTTGTTTTTTTTAAAAAAAAATAATCACTTTTTACATCAACATATTAAAACAATTTGAAAACACCAAAAAAATTATTTTGAAGCAAAGGAAAAAATAAATAAAAATTATTTTTTTCAAAAACGTTTTTGAAATGCAAAAACAAATAGGTTTTAAGCTATACTTTATTACATAATCTCCTTTTTTTAGCACAATCATCTCTTGAGTTGGTCACTTATTCTAATGCAAATTAGATTGATGATCCCACTAATCATCACCCAACTAATGGATGGAGAGTTCATTTCTTTCTAGAGGATTCAATCACTTCATAGAAAAAAAAATATATATTTACATTGTGCCTTAGTATAGAAGTAGAGTGTAATAGTGTCAAATGTGCACGAGGTGCACACTTGGGCAGTTTGTCCAAAACAGTGCCTAAGGGTGCTGGCAGCCATGCCAACAGTGGGAAAAATTGGCAACGCAGATTGTTGACGAACATGGGCTGGACGCTGGAATGTCTAAGCCAAGCAGGAAAACTCGTTAGGGGGATAGACTGATGAGAACAGGGGCTGTCGAGGAATTTGGCAGCACAAACATTGGCAACTTGCACGCAAATCTGAATTCGGCAGTGCAGGAATTGGCAGCCTGCACGCAGATGCGAATTCGGCAGCACACAACAGCTTGTGCAAGTTAGTGACTTGAATTGGCACGATCTAAAACTTGGGCGAAGTAATGTCCAAGGCACACAAGTGACTTAATAGCTAACGAAGCAAGAGCTGACAGATGGGGCTGCTAGATGAGCATGCAGAACATGGGTTAGTGGCAGTCATGGACTTTCTAGATCATGGGATCATCAGGCAAAACGTGGGGGCTAATCAGAGCATTGCTCTACAAGCTGCTGGATCATGGGTAGTAACCGTCCACTACTTGTTAAAAAATAGGCCACTAAGATCATGGAGATCATGGGGGAGAAAGTGCCCCACTATGTCCTTAAAAATAGGGATCATGGGTGTGCCTTGCAGCTCACATACTTGGCTATAAATAGTTGTTGATGCTCTTAGTTGTAGGGCGAATGCATAGAGAGGAAATAACGTGTGTAAGCTTGATTGTGTGGCATGCGAATTTTGTGCATAGCACATATTGTGTAAACCTTTATTGACAAAGTAAATAAAGGTTGAGAGTTCTTCTTGTATTCTCGATGTGCTTTGTGTTGTGCAATCTACTTGTGTATTCTGCTTGTCTACGTAACTTGGGAAAGTAGGGAAAACCTCTCGAGTGAGGTAAACACTTAGTTGCTAGGTAAACATGAGTGGGATTGGCGAGGAAAGATTGAGTCTAGTTGGGACTAGGCTGCCACATTGGGTTGAAATTTGGTGTGAAAAATTTAACCCCGTGACATAGAGCATCAGGCTTTTACAGATGTATGCTCCAAGTAATTGTGGTTGTGATGGCTTCATTTCTCAAATGCCACATTGTATCATTTGACAATCAAAGTGTTTTTAAAATTTCTCATAACAATGTGTTTTATAAAAGAACAATGTGCGGTGACAATGCTAATAGATACCGACTCCCTCTAACTATTATTTTATGATCAAGTAATTCAGGAGCTAATTTATTAATAGTTGTGAAAAGCTTAAATACAAGTGAAGTTTTTCAGATACTTTATTAGTTGTATTGTTTAATTATTAGAGTCCAGTAAAACATTATGAAATTCTCATTTCAAATCCTTAGCCCATTCCATTTAATTTCTCTTGAGATATTTTATATTTTATTTTCTTAAAATATAGAACACCACTAATGAATTATAGAAGTTCTAATATATTTATATTATGCAATACCACTTAGTATTTTATGATTTACTGAGAATATTATCAGATTAAGTATCAAATATATGTGTAGAGATTTCATTAATCCAAAGTTTTACGAGACCGTAATTTTTTTTCACAAATTTACCAGTACAAAAATGTACTGGTAAAAACAATCAACTTCAATTTTTTTTAAGAATACACGTGGTTCGGAAAATTGATTACATCCTCAAAAACAACTAATTTTACTCACATGAAAAAAAATAAAAAATTACACCAACGAAGGAGACGACTCTCTCAACTCAACGGACAAACTATCTACGAAAGACATGATATTTTATCCAAATATGTGATCAATGCACAGCACATAGGTGCTTGTAAAATAGAACAGTATGTTGTGGCTTCATAGTATTTCGGCATACCACTGTATTGTTTTTATATATATATTACTAAATCCAAGTGAAATATGAATCATGCCTTCTCATTTTTCTCCGGGCAGAAACATAGCCAATTTCATCCCCTCTCATGCCTTCGAACCTTGCTCTCTTGGCTTGGAACATTGCTTCCAATCCATCTCGATCCGGAGAATCAGTACAATAAAAGTCTTTCGTGATCAAATCAAAGAAATGTATCTCATCTTGATACACTGGACGGACCCCACACTCAAGCACTTGACAATGTTTTAAAGGTAAGAGATTGCCGCTCTTATCTTCCGGTTGGAATTCAACTGAGACCTCAATGTATTCACTAAACATGTAATCTTCTTTGGTAACCAGACAGCGATCAAGTCCCACGATTATGTGATCTGAGTCGATGCGCTTCCCATCCCGATCATGGAGATAGCAATAGAGATCATGGCTATCACCGTGTGCATTGCGGAAGTGATATGTGCATTTAACTTGCAACCTCTGGCTGACAGAATGAAATGCAACGACAACGCAAAGATAGAAACCGAAGAACTTGGTATTAGTCTGATATGAAGATAGCTGGAATGTTACTGTAGATCCCCAACTTTGATGACTAAACCACTCCGGCGTTACATCTCCGGGGTGGCTGAAACTATATACCCTTTTTGGAACATTGGGCATCCTCTGTTAACACAATTAAAATAGAATCTTTTTAAAATTAAGACATGGCAAATAGAGAAGGAAAGAAAAAAAACATAACAGAGGTTTGAGAAACAAACCAGACGATATAACTTTACGGAATGCGATAAGGAGATCGCCAAGAATTCATAGGTCCTACACATGGCAGAATAATCCTCCCATCTCATGCCTTCGAACCTTGCTCTCTTGGCTTGGAACATTGCTTCCAATCCATCACGATCCGGAGGATAAAAACGATAATAGTCTTGCATGATCAAATCAAAGCAATGTATCTCATCTTTATACAGTGGACGGACCCCACACTCGACCACTTGACAATGATTTAAAGGTAAGAGATTGCCATCCATATCTTCCGGTTGGAATTCAACTGATACCTCACTGTATTCACTAAAACTTTCATCTTTTATTGCAACCAAACAGGGATCCAATCCCACAAATATGTGTTCTGACTTGATGCACTTCTCATCATACCAGCCATGGAGATAGCAATAGATATCATGGCTATAACCGTGCTCATTGCGGAAGTGATATGTGCATTTAACTTGCAAACTATGGCTGACAGAACGGAATGCAATGACACCGCAAAGAGAAAAACCCAAGAACTCGCTGTTAGCCCAATGTGAAGATAGCTGGCATTTTACTGTAGATCTCCAACTTTGATGCCTAAACCACTCCGGAGTCACACCTCCAGGGAGGCAGAAACTACATGCCCCTTCAGGAACATCGGGCAGCTGTTAACGCAATTCAAATAAATCTTTATCAAATGAAAGGTGGCAAATAGAGAAAAAAAAAAAGATGCATATCAGAGGTTTGAGACACAGACCTGATGGTATAACTTTTTGGTATAAAGTTGAAATTTCAATAATGAGTACGCCAAGATTTCATTGATCCCACGCAATCTCAAGCAATTAGTGAAAATGAATTCAAAAATGCTCCCCTCAACTACAGTTGATGAGCTTGATATTGTTCTCAAACTATTGCAATTGTCTACATCCAACTTTGATAGCCGTGGTGGAAGCTCCGGTAATGATTGAAGTCTCTTGCAATTCCTTAATCCTAGATATTGCAACTCAAAGAGTTTATTGATGGTTATAGGTATAGTACTAAAATTGTTTCCACTTAGATCTAACACTTCCAGTGACGATAAAAGACCAAGACTGTGCGGCACTTCCGATAGACAGCAACCATCTAGATTTAGCTTACGCAAACAATCTAAATCCACGCATCTCTCGGGCAATTGCAAGTCACCAAGACATTCGATATTTATTAGATCTTTGCAGTTTCCCACTTCCAAGCAGGCAAGTCCCATCAGATTTCCAATCGGTGAAGGCAACTTTGTGATGCTTGTTTGTTCTAAATAGAGATATCTCAAACATACCATCGGCTCCAAAACTTCTGGAAAATCCCTAAATTGGAGGCAACCTGAGAGATTAAGCCTCTGCAGTTTTCTCAACTTGCAGATGCTGCTTGGAAGAATCTCAAATTGTTTGCAGTTTCGCAGGTGCAATTCATTAAGTTCACACAAACATTCTATTGAAGAGGGAATCTCTCGTATTGCTGTCCCATCTAAATACAGCTCCTTTATATTATTTGAAACCTTTGGAAACTCCGTGATACTCGAGCAACCAGAAAGATCAAGTTTTTCAAGACATACTAACTTAGAAACCGCACCCGGTAGATTCTTTAGCCTGTTGCAGCCAACTAGATCTAAATAAATGAGTTTCCTTAGATCACCAATTGAAGATGGCAGTTCTTCTATTGCAGATCCGTTCAAGTACAAGTATCTTATATTCCTCGAAAAGTCGGGAAGCCTGCTGATAGAAGAGCAGCCAGAGAAGTCAGCAATTAGAAGAGATGTCAGCAAATACATTTTTTCTGGAAGATTCACCAGGAGGTTGCAGTTCTTCAAATTCAACGCAACAAGTCTAGTGAGTTCCCCAATTGATTGGGGAAGCTCGTCAACAGCAGTCTCATTTAAATTTAAATATGTCAGTTTCCTTGCAGTCTCTGGGCACTTCTTGAGACTTGCACAGCCAGAAAGATTCAGAGTCTCCAGACAACTTGAATTAATTCTACTGGGAAGATTGATTAGTCTTTTGCAGCCTCTCAAATCTAAATCAACAAGCTTGTCCAGATGCTGAACAGATGAAGGAAACTTGACCAAACTTTTACAGAACTGAAGATTCAATCTCTCAAGGTTTCTGGCCTTTGAAAGGTCTGGCAGGGAAGTTATGTGCTCACAATTGCTGAGGTTGACATCTTTTAAATTGACGAGATTCTGAAGCAAAATGAAATCAACGGAAAGAAATTACACGTGCATACCATGTACACTTAATTTCGAAGAAAGAACTACGCATGCATAGAGTTATTTTAGAGTACCTGGTCTCCTCTCCACAGTTGCTTAACCTTGCTAGATGATAAGTTAATTTCAACAAGGTTCAGTGGACGAAAATTGCTAGGCAAAGATGTCAGAGGGTATCCATCCCAATGGAGATACCTCAACTCTTCAGAAAGAGACTGGAGGCCATGAGGAAGGTGCACTCTGCATTTAACTCCAGCTTCAGAATTATAAATTTTTAGCAGTCTAAGTTTATACATCCTTTCCAAGGCTGTAGAACTCAACTCAATTTCTCTTATTTTTGAAACATCCAAGAATATCCCTTCAACTTTTCCAGTTCCCTGAAAACCAGTGAAGGTGAAAGAAAGTTTGAAGTAAGATTTTAAACTTACTACTAAAACCATATTGCATTGCATGTGAAAAGGAAAACTTACGAGTATATGAATCTCACCAGATTATTGGTCAAAACTTGATATATATCTTTAGGACTCCACAATCTGCTCTGTCTTCCTAGCTCGTCAAGAGATTCTTTTCGAACAACTTCACGGGCCATTTCTTGCAAAAGATCATGCATTTCAACCTTGTCATCTGAAATTTTAATGAGACACCTGTCAATGAGAACACTAAATCCAATATCTGTTTTGAAACCGCAGCCATCTAGTATCCGCTTTAC
>Ga0325403_1003230_pt1 | contig 14806 bp, 12 predicted proteins | sample PopdelMetagenome_19_FD_205665 | JGI IMG/M metagenome (GOLD analysis project Ga0325403, IMG submission 205665) | Populus deltoides microbial communities from Bellville, Georgia, United States - Xylem-PdKOR-R4 | ecosystem: Host-associated > Plants > Phyllosphere > Stem > Wood/Secondary xylem...
TAAAGCGAGGAGTTGCATGGACTTGGCAGGTTTATTAACGCAGGACCCAATTCACGTTCCTTGGGTCTTGCCTCCAAACCCAAGCAAATTGGGTCCTAGGCTGACCCAAGAAAATTGGTTCTTAAAGGGGGACCCAATTCGCTGGGTTCGCGTGGGGACCCAAGGTTAATGGGTCAGGTGCCATGACCTAATTATCTTAGGTCTTTGTGTGGACCTAAGGCTAATGGGTACTGCAGCAGAACCCAATTCTCTTGGGTTTCAAAGCAGCACCCAAGTCTAATAGGTCCTGCGTTAAGATCCATGTCTAATTTGTCCTGCTTCTAGATCCAAGGTTGATGGGTTCTGTGGCGGGACCCATTCAAATTGATTAATTATTATAGAAACAATATTAACTATAAAAAAATAATAACATTATAATACAAATAATAATATTTTTCATATTAATAATAATATTAAACCTATCTTGCCCATTTTTATAGTTTTTGTAGTAATAATGTTATTTTAAAAAATTTAATAATAATATTTAACTTGTTTGCTTAAATTCTTATATTTTTTAATCTTTTTTTTATAAATATTTATAGTTTTTGGTTTCCTCGAATCCAAAAAAAAAGTAATAATAGTTTTTTTCATTTAATAATAATAATAATAATAATAATAATACTTATTTTTAATTTTACCCTTTAAACGAAATAATCAATAATATATCTTTCAAATTTACTAATGATTATATTAATAATTTTAATTATTATAAAAATAATATTAATAATAATTGATTTTAACTTTTAAATTACACCTATGTTTTTTTGAGTGGGACAAGTCCAAGGTAGCAGCAATGCAATATACATGCCAGAACCATTACTCTTGGACATGGTAACGACCAAGTTCAAGGTAATTGCACTTGACATGTAGCCTAGTCCAAGGCACTTGATCTTTGGAGTCGGGCAAGTCTAAGGGACACCTAGACTTGGCTGGTGGCCAAGTCGACGACATCATCCAAGTGTATGGGATAACTGGACTTGACATATGCCCAAGTCTACGAATCAATTTGACACATATTGTTTTTTTTCCCCTGATGGTTGGTCAAGCAACAAAAATATTGTATTTTCTGGTACATCATTATGGATTTGATTAGTAGGTATTCTTAATTCTCTCATCTCTTGAACCTAGATACAAAAATGAAAAAGACCCCTCCTCCAATTCTTTAGAGTTGTGAGACACATTTAAATTCAATAAAAGTCTTCAAAATTCAAAATACAAAAAAAAAAAAAAAATTAGAGGGAGGGATCAAACTTTTTTATAATTTGTATGTAATTTGCAAATGAAAGTAAATGTAAAATTAAGTGTAATTTGATAAAATAATTATATTATTAGAAAATCATTCTAAGCCAAGTCTAGTGTACTTGGACTTGGCAGGGGACCAAGTCTAGGGTATGTGGAAGGCGACAAAGTATGGAGGTGCAATATTTTTTGCTAGGATGAAAATAACATCCATGGAAAAGATGAGATTGCTAGGTAATAACAAAAGAGAATTGCAGGCAAGTCTAGTATTAAAGGTCTGATAATATAGATAAAGTTATAAACAAAAGTAAAAGTGTAAATAGGTTGCCAGATTGTTGGGCACTTAAAGCACAATGTTGTTTGCACATTATATCAAAATTACAGAGATAACAATCATCTTCTTGTTGCAGAAATCCAAGTTATTAGTACAGAAATTGCTAGTTCTCCTATGATGGAAAGACAATGAAAGAAATAACATAAAAGAAGAAGAATAAAGGATGTGTGAAACTTGTGTGCTGCAAGCATGTGTAATATAAAATAACATGGAATATATAAAATAACATGGAATAATAATTTGTATAATAAAAGAAAAAGGGTTTGCTATAATTTGATGCTTTAGTTAATGTCTTTTTTTTGACATGTTAAATAGTCTCTAAAAAAATGTTTTTGGTTTTTTATTCTGTGTTGCAGATGGAATTGAATGTTGAAAATTCTATCAATATTTGTGAATTGTATGAAGTTAAATGTGTGGATGAGGCAAGAAAATAAAAATCACGTGTGTTTAATTTTTTTTTAACATTACCTTATGTACAATTTATATAGCCATTATAAAACTTTATTTAAAGTTCTATTGATTTCAAGTCTCATGGCATCCACCAAGGAAATAATCATATGTGACAATGATTTGTAATTTAAAAAAGAGTAAAAGTTGCAGGCATAGTATTACAAATAATAATAAGAAGCAATGAAAGAATGTGACGTTAAAAATCAAACCTTTGAGGGTGATGAGGATGTTGTTCGTTGTTTTTTTTAGAGGTGAAAGTGAGTGATCAAATGTAGTTATGCTCTCCAGACTTCCTTGAGCTTTAATTGCGCTGGCACGCTCATTTTCATGACTATTTTAATCGATTTAAGGAGATGTATGGCAGAAGAACTATAGGTTAAAAACCATGTAATTTAGCATGTGTCAAGGACATATTTTTTCTTTTATAAAGAAAATGTGTGGGGAAAGGTAAACTTGCCTAAGTTGTTGTGCTATAGTTTCAAAATCAAGTGCATGTCGTGCTCCACAGTTCAAGCTTGTTTCGTTGTTTGGTGATATATTCTAGGATGGTGTCTTCAAGGAATTAGGAGCAATCTTGAGTTGTGTGATAATATTTTGTAGAGTACATAAATCTATAAGAACCTGTTTCGTAGAGGTTAATAGAGTGGATGTCTTGGATGTAGTAGATAATTTAGCTTCTGTAGGTGGTGTTTCTAGAGGATGGATGCTGTTATTTGTGGTGTCATCAAACATATTAGTTATGATAATCTCATATTTGTTGGTAGTGGTGGATCTGAAAGCACCCAAACGAAGTTGAAAAATCATGCTCTTGTTTAACTTAGTTGTCATAACAGGCAGAATAACTGATGGATCAATAATTTTTTTTTTTATTATAGACATAATGGTGGGCTAATGATCCAAAAAAATTCTCAGCTGTTTTTCCAAATAAAAGGAAATTAGTGACATCTTCTCCATTAGTAACAATGCATTCTAAGCGGAATCTATGATATAAAATTGATGACATGTTCATTAATAAAGAGTGTATGATTTTGTATCCAAGGAGCATGTATTGTTTGCATTTTTTTATTTAACAACTTAATATTGTCTTAGTTGAGAAATTAGATAAGTTACCATGGAACTGGAAAAGAGTTAATAGTATCATGATCCATGCATGTGTAATTGTTTTCGCCGCTATTAAGTTTTTTGTTGCATTTTGGATAGCTTGATTGAGAAAATCAAAGTTAACAATCAAAGCTTAACAGGTGAATCTCAAGTGCTGGTAACACAAATGAAATATATGTTAGAGGGGTGTGGTTAAATGAAATTGAAAAACTAATTATATGAAGAAGTTAATGCATGTTATCAAAGTTAATAATAAAGGGGTGAAAAAAAATAACCTTGTGCTCATAAGGATTCATGCAAAGAATCTTATGTATTGTTCTCCTATTTTCTTTGATTTGTTCCTCCATCAACAAAATAACATTTGAGGATGAGGGAAGCTGTTGGATTTCGACAGGTAGTTGTGCAAAGCTGAATGCAGAATTGATGCAAAAGGATGGTGAAAACATAAGTAGTTATAAATTTTTTTGATAATGGTAAAGCATAAGAGAGATGGCTGATGTTGGGATAACTTACAAATTTTTATATGCTAAGCATTCTGGTATGTCTGGATTGAAGTACCAAAGAGAGGCAGCTGTACCGTTAAGATTTGGTTTTCCTTGTGTAGAAAAGAGTTTTTTTTTTAATAAAACAAAAGGGGAAGTAGTTGGATTAGACTGAGAATAAAAATCTGAAAGATTGTTTTTTAAGGAAAAAAATTAAATGGAAGTTGAAATTATACTTAAATTCCGTGACACGAAATCCAGCAAACGCAATGATGACTGGAGATAGTAGGTTGTGAAGAGCGAGTTCATCAAAGTCTTGGGCACTATCACCCAAAAGAGTTATCCGAATCTCCTTACCACTTGGAAAGAAAATACAAAACAAATTTTATCAATAAGTTTGATGAAAGTAAAGTAATTGCATTTAATTTTTGAACTTACTCGTCTCAAGCATGAATTCTCTTTTATTTTCGAGCATCTGTCCACGAACCATAACTTGTTCAAGTGGCTACAATGCTTTAAGTCTTCCAAGGACATCTTAAAAAATAGAAATGAATATTTTTAAGTGATCTTGTCAAATTGAATTGAATAATATAAATGTTTTATAAAAGGTTAAATGAATGAAGTAGATAGCAAACCTGTAAGAACTCTGGATCATTTTGACTTGGTCATAATATGTGCATAGTCAATAAAATTAAAGTAGTATCTAAAAACATAAGGCTGAATAGTTTCAATGGCTGCAATTTTTGTGTTAAATGAGATCAATTACAACATCATGGGTATCAACTGTATTTATTGCTATGTTTTCATAAGTATAGAATCCGTTGATTTCATAGTGATTTCCTTCAATAATTGTTGTTGCAAATGTTGGGAGATCCCTTACTTTAGCTAAACCTTGAATAGCTCTACCTATATAAAAAGAAGTTTAATGTTGGAATGAAAAAAAAAAAAAATTGTTCACCATGTCAACAACCAAACGGATTAGAATTTTGAATGCAATATGCAATAAAGTTTAGAATTTTTAATGCAGTATGTAATAAGGTTTTGTAAATTATTTAAAGAAGATTTTTTTTTTACCTTGGAAGCGAGGTACTGGCACCACTTGAATATTAAGGCAAAAGGCTGTAAATTATTCCTATACAAATTTTAAGAAAGATTTTCTAAGTTAAGAAATATGTCTTTAATTTAAGGTAAAGCATTATTCCTAGCAGGAAGGACATATATTATAATCAATTATTGTAGATCATTGTAAAAATTAAAGTTGTATATAAAAGATGTATAGAATAAAAGATATATATACTTTTTGGTTGCTTCTTAATGCTTGTATATAGTTGAGTGTAATATACCTGGTAAACCATGGGTGTAATATGGAATTATTTTGAAATTTTCATACTCAATTGGTGTAGTTAATAGTGAATGCATCATAATATTTTCAAAACTCTTCTATTAAATCATGTCAAATAATGGAATATGTGAAAGTATAAAATTTTCTATGGATTATATAAAGCAAATGCAATGCAAAAAGTTTGTCTGGTTTTTTTAAACATGAACAGAACAAAGCTGATTGTTAATTATTTATAGATATGAAATATATGGAAGAGGATTGGCATAGGCATGACATTCAGATTTTTCATATCAATGATTGTAAAAGAAGATGACTATTGCACATAATTTTGATAATACTTTTACATAAAAAGCATTCACTGTTAAAAATACATTGTTCTTACATGATCATTCACTGTGTTATATTTTTTTATAATTTCAATAGTGAAAATGTTTTTCCAAGGAACTGAATAAACAATTCTTGATCTAAGAGTGAATTTAAATATAACAAAGTCTAGAGTAACAAATTAAAAAGGAAAGGAAACTTGGTTTTTTATGGGGAATCCTAGGAGCAAAGACCTGTCCTTGGTTAAGTAAAAAAAATGGTAGGTTAAAGAAAATATTTAGAAATGAGTGGAGATGTATTATCCAAAGATTTAAATATATAAAAAATAAGATTCATCAGTGGCTATATTTTCATGATAAATTTTACCTAGTTATTAACAAAAACACAATTAAAACTACTAGCTAGCCAATAAATTTAGCAATCCAAACAAGACAGGCTCTAGCTCATAATGAAGGGTAGAAGTTGTATTTTTTAATCTATTTCACAGGTAGAGCCATTGTCTTGCAAGTGATTAATAAAAAAATAAAATTAGGAGTAATGATAAAAACAACAAAGTTAATATTCACAAAAAGAATATATGAATGGTAAATTGTGGGGCATGTATTGCAAATATTTTACTTAAAATGAATGGGGGAAAACAACAAATGGAAACATGCTCAAATAAAAAATAACAAATCAAATAATTTTATCTTACCTTAGAGAAGCAAAAAACCAAGGAATAAAAGCTTGGCAAATAAATAACATGTGGTTCCAAGAGATTATGACATTGATAGAGCGAAGAACATCCTCATACATAATGTTTTTCGCATAGATTGAATGATTTCCTTTAGCATCGCATGTGATAATTTTAAGTCCTTATTTTGAGGTAACACGTGAAAGAGCAACATATAATTGTCCATGAGTGAAAAATTATTCCTTGAGAAAAACTCCAACAACCTTCAACAATTATCCTTGACTCTTATTTATTGTCATAGCATAAATGGTCTTATAGGAAATTGTCATCGTTTAATTGTGAATGGACATTTTGTATCATTTATTGGAAATACAATCCTGGGAATAAAAACACAATTGCTAATAAAAGAAACCGTTATTATTTGAGCTTCTATGACCCTCTCAACAAGTTGTGTAACAATAAGTCTTGTGCCATTACATAAACCAGTTGACAAATTAAGATTGCATATAGGCATTATTGATGTGCCAATTTTCAAGGAAATTGTGTGGGATGGCACTCCGTTGAGCTCAAGTTAACTGATAAATTCAACAGGATACAAAATATCTGCCTTATTGTCATCCCTTGATACTTTGCAAACATTATCAGTACTTAGGTAAATTTGCTTCATTCCTGGTAACATGTTAAAGATACAATCGTTGATTTCAGAAACTGTAATATTTCTTGGAGTTAGCATTTCTCTCTCTCTAAAATAGCACGGATTAATATTGATGTCACGAACATAGGGATACAAAGCTGAGACAATTGCTAATATAGGGTGGGATCCAGCTTCAAGCAGAAGATCTTGTGGTATTTTAATCATGGATGCATCATAATCATCAGGGAACAAAATATCCTACTGAATTCCATCACCAATTGTAAGAATCTAGTTGGTAAAAATAGCAAGTTCTTTCTTTTGATCATCTCAAAGTCCATTGAATGATAGCCTCGTGTTCTCTGTAAGATTGAGAACTTTAAATTTAGACCATAAAATAAAGCTGCAAAGAGATATATGAACAATGTATTCCTTTGTTCCTCCGGGAATAACAGGCAAAATCTGTCTGAAATCTCCTCCGAATAAAATTGACTTCCCACCAAATGGTTTATCATTGGGCAATTCGTTACCATTTTTTAAGACATCACAAAGTGAGCGGTCCAATGCATTAAAGCAACATCGATTATTCATTGGAGCCTCATTCTACACAATTAGAGAGGTCATTTTTAGAAGTCGTGCAAGGTCTGTTTTTTTTAATCTCTCACGATGAAGTATCAGAAACATTAAGGGGGATTTTAAATCTTGAATAAGTTGTGTGACCACTAGGTACTAAAAGTGATGCAATACTAGATGATGCGATAGCAAGGACAATATAACCATCTGATCTCAACCGATTAATTATTGTATGCCACAAAAATGTTTTCCTTGTCCCCCTATAGCCTTGAACAAAAATTAGTTCTTGTCTTTTTTTATGGATAGATTTAAGAACACAATTATAAATATTTAGTTGACATTGATTGAGTTGTGGGAAAGCTAATGAATGCTGACATATAAGATCTGTAATATCATAATTAAGTTCTCTCAAAAGTTTATTCCTTATTTCTGACAATAAATGCCCATCAAGCATTGGAAGCTTTTGTTTCTCAAGAGATGAGGCAACAACATTGAATAGAAGCTCAAGCTCATATAAAACATAGTTTTTAAGCTCATCATCGAATAATTTAAGATTAGGCATGGTAAAGCTAAACTTGAAACGAGTGATAATATCATCATACATTGAGCGCCAGAATTTATTAAACAAAACTTTTGGATCAACAACATCATAGAAAAGAATAACACTAACAAAGAGATTCCTATTCTGAGGAGATGTTGCATTAGCCATGGCCTCATAAAAGACTTCTTCCCATTCTTTTTCATCTTCTAGAAGACATAAGTTCTCGCAAACAAGTTGAAATGTTGGATGCATAACACCCAAAAAAATTTTTAGATAATCAAAGCTCAACGCTCCTCTTATGTGGTTAAGGAGTAGTCTCATAAAATAAAGCTCTCCTGAAGCAGGGTGAACATATGTTAATTGACTAAGACTGAAACCTTTTGATCTTGGAATTTACTCTTTTTGACCAGGATCCTAAATATATTTATATGGAAATTCTGAGTAGTAAAGTTGACGTGCTTCATGATCAACTCTATTACGTTTGAACCATTCTATGAGCATTGTTTTCTCGATACCTGGTTTTTTAAGTATTGATTAAAGACTTTCATTTCCTGAATAAACAACATTTTGATGTAATGGCAAATGGATCTAAAGTCGTTCAACATGAGGTGATCTTGAATGTATTAGAAATTATAGAAGATGCCAGATCGCTTTATATGGGCATATAAAACGATAATTCATATATGCATGGATCTCATCAGTACGGTCTTTCTCAACAACAACTCTACATCTGTTGGAGCCTTTGCTTACATACTTAAAAAATAGTAATACTTGATTAGCATTGATTGATAGCAAATCTTAATATTTATATGGGCATTATATCATAATAAGAGTTTCCTTTTATATGGAACAACATATTTGTTATTGAGCTGAATGCCATTTTTCATAACAAAATTGTTTTTAAGATCACGACATCTATAATAAACAAAGCCATTATCATTAAAAGTAGTTTGTGACTTGAATTTTTTCGAGAATCTTTTTGAGCAAACTCCCTCATTCATACATTGAGATTTTGGATTTGCAAGACTACATCAACCATGTATCATGAATCTTGAAACAATTTCATAGCATATTGGATATGTAAATTTATCAGGAATTTCAGCTGAAACAGTGAAATCAACATCTTCAGCTGTACGACATTAAAATTCGAGTGTAGCCAAATCAACATATAAGTGTGTGGCAAACCCCTCTTTTAAAATTCAATTGCACAAATATCTACAAAATGAAAAAAAAACTAGGATAAACAATCATAATAGCAACAAAAGGTTGTAATCTTTAGAAGAAATGAAATAAAAGATAAGGTACCTGTAATTGTCCGACCAAAAGGTTTGCCTGATTTTATGAAGGTTAATATATCAATAACCTTTGATCTAAAAACATGTGTAGTAATATTAGGTTTGTCTTCCCTTAAGCACAACTTCATAGATACCTTTATAAACTTCTGCACATAATTGTTTTTTAATTAGCTCTATTATAATCAAGATGATCTTCTTCAATATTAACAAATGCATCGACCAAGAATTATCGGTACAAACAACCTCCTTTGATGATGGTATTATCGCACCCAGGGCTTTCATTTATAAGGTAAGCATAATAAGCTCGCATCTGAACTCTTAACCTTTTCCTTGTTTTTTCATGTCCATGGTCAGCAAACATAATATTAGAGGAGTAGCCATCTTCACTGTAAGGAAACAAAAAGGAATACTGCAACGCCATGAATTTTGGATGCAATTTTGAGATCCTCTTTATAGAGCCTGAAAAGCATTCAATAATAATGTCTCATTTAAAGAATAAATCTCCAATATCCCCGACAACTAATCCATCAATGTCATTGGATGTAGGATCATTATATTGGTGTGAGTCATGTTCTTTCTTCCCATGTAAACGAAGTTTATAATCAACAGATTGAATATTATGAGTTTTATCTCTAGCTTTGCAAAACAATTTGGCAAACTTGTTTGTTTCATCAAGCATCTTTAAAAGATCCATAATAATATTTTCATCCAAAGACGATGATCTGGAGTTTCCTGCAAATGGTAAAAGTCTATTTGCAACTTTATGAGCAGTGCCAAACATATAGAGTTGTGCAAACTTTGGTGATTCTCCATCTACAGGTAAGAGAGAGCCCATTAAATGATGACAATGACCGTTTATCTTGAACACATATAGGGAAGGTTGATCATTAACAGAAGTATTAATTTTTACGCTCATTGATGTGAAAGCAAACATAGAGTTATAAGCTTGTATATTGTCTCGAAATGTTTTAGAGGTAAAGCCATTGCTGGGGTTAAGAAGAAAATCAAGAATTGGAGGAGTTAGTTGCATAGCAGGAAGTTTCCATTAAGGCAACAAAGCGAGAAAGATGGATTCTTTTTTTATGAACGTGCAAGATGTTTTTAAAGCCAAAAAAGTGCATTATAATGGCGACATGTAAAAGTCTTATCACTAAAGTCAATATACTCGCATGTTTCCCCTAGAAATTCCAAAGAAAATGAAAAATAATGAAAAAAGGAACATGAATGATGTAAGGTATAATAAAAATGATTGAGAGTTGATGAAAGTTAAAGATAAACTCACTTTTCCTCTTTTTTTTCCTAGTATTCAGATTGATCAGCTAATGGATTTAGATAAGCAATTGGTCCATGTGTTGTGTTAATATCAAAGCTAGTATTGTCATTGAAATTTTCATCGATGGGCATTCCATGAGCAAAATGTGCCTAACTCATTGATGCCATTGAGGTAGAGGCAATATTATTTGAGATGGAACAATTTCCTTGTAAGGAAGTACAATATAATGCACCAACATCAATTGTATATAAAAGCGAGGGATCACTGATTAGATGATCAGAGTTGTATGGTGTTGCTTGTGTGAATGAAAAATTTTCGTGACCCAAATTTCCTTCACTATAAATTTAGGCTGTTAAGTTGTATGGTGAAGAAACATCAGGTTCGACATCATGAAATGATGTTATCTTTGTCAATCGCTAGTCATAAAGTCGTTTCTAAAAGTTAAAAGAAAATTTTAAATGGTCAAAATCAGTCTAAGTAAAAGTAAAACTAAATTCGTAAGGGCAATGACTTTAAATTTTCCAATCAAGGCAATTTTAATAACATGGTTAGAATTGAGAACATAAGGGGAGAAGAAAAAAAATTATGTAAAAGAATAAGAAACTGAACAGAAAACATAATTATGTAATAGAGGAAACATGAACACATGAAAAAATTCGAACTGATTGGTAGAAAAATTAAGCATATAATGGAAAAGACAGATACAGTAACAAAGAGAGTATGCAAAAAGCAGGCCAACTTTGAAAATAAAGGTGCATCTATAGCTTGAGTAAGACAGGAAGAAGGTGGTGTTTCAGTTCCCTGTAATGTGTAGATAGATCAACAACAATTGGAACATCAGGCCTGCAACAAATGGGAAAAGTTAGAAAGTTAGCAAGAAAATTTAAACTTGAACGGTGGACAATAACAACAATAAAAAACACATGCGATTATGAAAATCACAAGCAGACAATTATGAAAAATATGTTAGTTCTACCGCAAAACTGAGAGTTATTGCAATGGAAAGAAGCAAATGGAACAATAAAGAAGTGGTATTTGTTGTAACAAACAGAGGTGGTAACAAATGAATAATTTTTTTCTCACTAAACTCTTGTAGTAAACCAATTTAGCCACTAATTATATTATATGCAATCCAATTGAAAATGATAATTTAGTACCAATTACATGCAATTCAAATTTAAATAATGACAATTAACAGTATAATTTCAAGAAAGAGAATTTTATTTATGCATGTGTTGTTGAAAACAAAAGTAGCCAGCTATCATATGTAATGTAATTGAATCGAAAGGCTTTGACATGAGCAATACACATTCATGTAGAAAAAATAGAACCCAAAAAAAAAAAAATTGGTTAAGCATGATGTTGTAATGAAATTTAAAGTGATAATTCAACTGCCAATCATATGCAATTTAATTCAAAATCTAACTAAAAGTAAAATTGCAAGGGTAATGGTTTCTAATTTTCCAATCAAGGCAATTTTAATAGCATAGTCAAAGCTGAAAATTTCAATGGAAAAGAAAAAAAAAACCTACTCCATGAAAGAATAAGATTAAGAAATTCAATACAAAACCTAATTATCAAGTAGATGAACATGTATATATAAAGAAATCCGAACTGATTCATAAAAAATTAGGCATAAAATGGAAAAGAAAAATATAGCAACAAAGTTGTAGGCATAAAACATACTAAGTTTAAAAGTAAAGATGCATCTATAACTTCAGTAAGATAGGGAGAAGGTGGTGTTTGAGCTCTTAGCAATTTGAAGATAGTTCATCAACAAAAGGAATAACAGGGGTACATAAATGGTGAGAAATAGAAAGTGAGCAAGCAAATTTAAGCTTGAGGGGTGGAAAACAATAATAGTCATAAAGACGTGTGATTACAAAAATCACAAGCAAATAATTATGAAAAATGAGCTCATTCTGCTGCAACAATGAGTTGTTACAATGGAAAGAAGGAAACACAACAATAAAGAAAATGAGTGGAATTTGTTGCAAGTGATACCAAACTAATATTTTTTTTTCCATCAAATTTCTGTAGTAAACTAATTCAGCCACTAATTACATGCAATCCAATTGAAAGTGATAATTTAGCTACTAATTATATGCAACACATCACAATTTACGAATTATTCTTTACTTGAAGGAAAAAAAAAACCTTACCAACTAAAGGCTCACCAAAATGCAAAAAATTGATCCATTACATGCATTAAAAAAAAAAAAAAAGAAACGAATGCACAACATTACTTATCTACATAGCAAATGCTAAAGTAAAGCACAAACTAAAAAAATTTGTTAAAAGTTAACTAACAACAAGGACACTTATTTAAATAGCTGAGAAAGGAAGAGGTAAAAAAAAAAGGAAAATGGTGTGCAAAAAAAGATGAGATGTAGCTAACCAGAAGAGAGAAGGAGAAGCCCTGCACAACAATCCTCAACCGGTAACTAACAAATGTTGACATATTACTGCAACAAAAAAAAAACCAAGTTAACATGATAACAAATAAAATAGTAAAGGCTAGAAGTAGCAGACAAAATAGAAGATAGTGTTGTGCCGAAAAATAGAAGGAAAAAAACATAAGAAAAAACCAGTAAGATCAAAGGTTCAAATTGCAGATATACAAACAAGTTTTAAAGCAGCCCTAAAATAGAAAAAAACACAGCAGAAACGGTTCTCATGTTTTCTAAAACAAAGGAAAAGGAAAAAAAAAGTGTGTAAACTCCTTTGCAGACCAATAATCCTTAATTGCAATGATCCTTAGAGAAACACATTAACCATCAATGTCAGAACCACATATCAATCAATTTAGAAAAAAAACACAAAAAATTTTATATAATTTTCCACAAACCAATGATCTCTCAATTGTAAGGGTTCTCACATAAACTCAAAGGACAAAGTCTTGTCAGCAGACACTAAAATAAAAATGCATGGAAACACTACACACCAAAAACAATGAAAAAGGACAAAGTTATATCAACAGACACCAGAAAACAAATGCATGGGAAAACCACACACCAAAGACAATGAAACCATAGAGCAAGCAAAATGCAATCATAGTTAATTCCTAAGAGAACAACAACAACAAGAAAACTAAAAGAAAATGAACTGGAAAGCTAACCAAACATCATTCACTAACTGAACGATAACCCATCATAGAAATATGCAGCCTATGACAGTCAGTGTGCATTTAATGCACTATGATGACATGTCCACTAACTACACAGAAGAGCCACACCTCTAGAAAATAAAGTCTACAGGCAGCAGATGACCCTTAAAGAAAAGAAGGGGCAAGCCGTGAATAACAGACACCAACAAATTCTCCTCCCCAGGCTTGATACATAAAAGCCACATCTATAAAAGGATGGCATGCCTAGAAGACAACAACACATGTAGAAAAAAAATCCATCAACCAAAAAGATGAGGAAGTGCGTGATGATAACAACAAGAATAATAATTTTTTACAAAACATTTACTAATGATGATAACAACAATAATAGTAATATTAATTCTTAATTTTACACTCCAAATCAAATTTATTTTTGGTTTTCAAAATTTATAATATTTTCTACAAATTTATTAATTGTTATATGAATAATATTAATTATAATCAAAATTATAATATTTATAATAAAAATAATGGTATTTTTAATATTAAAAATATTAATTATAATAAAAATCATAATAAATATATCACAGTAATAATATTCTTAATATTAATAGTTTTAATTATTATAAAGATAATAATATTTAGAATACAAATAATAATATTTATCATATTAATAATAATATTAAACTTGTCTTTAAGAGGATCTAGACCCAAGTTAATAATAATAATAATAATAATAATAATAATAATTGATTTTATCATTCAAATCAAATTTATGTTTTTTTTATTGTAATTAAATTTATTTCAAATTTAATAATATTAATGAAATTAATAATATCTATAATATCTATAATATTATTAAATTTGTATAGCCCAACTTTTTTTTTTTATAGTTTTTAATCCATTCAAATAAAATTTATTGCTTTCCCTTGTTAGTAATAATTGTTTTTCAAATTTAATAATAATAATAATAATAATAATAATAATAATAATAATATTTACTCTTTACCGTGTGAAAAAAAATAAAAGAAAAGAAAACAAAATTACAGTATTGGGTCCTACTACGGGCAGGACCCAACGCTACTTGATGGGTCTTGCTAGGGCAGAACCCAACCCTGTTTAATGGGTGCTGCTGGGCGCAAGACCCAACGCTATTGCTTTTCCATATTCATAATATTTTCTACAAATTTATTAATTATTAAATGAATAATATTAATTATAATCAAGATTATAATATTTATAATAAAAATAATGGCATTTTTAATATTAATTATAATAAAGATAATACTATTTAGAATACAAATAATAATATTAAACCTGCCCGGCCAAAGTTTTTATAATAATATTTTTTTTAAAAAAAATTATTAACTATTAACAATAATAATAACAATAGTATTAATAAT
>Ga0325403_1003231_pt1 | contig 14805 bp, 10 predicted proteins | sample PopdelMetagenome_19_FD_205665 | JGI IMG/M metagenome (GOLD analysis project Ga0325403, IMG submission 205665) | Populus deltoides microbial communities from Bellville, Georgia, United States - Xylem-PdKOR-R4 | ecosystem: Host-associated > Plants > Phyllosphere > Stem > Wood/Secondary xylem...
ATTTTCCTTTTCTTTGTTTTCCAGAAATTTGTTTTTTAAAAGAAATATTGTTAAACTTATTATTAAATTATGGTTATTAAAATATATTAATTTGTTAACTCACTAATCTAAAAATTTGATTGGGTTAGGTGTTCTAAAAAACTATTTTGAACATTTATCTAATTAATCTATAACTGGATTAATTCAATTAAATCTGAGTGAGACTCCATTAACTTTAAGTGTTTTTTTATCCAAAATATATTCATTTTAAAAATAAATCAAGTTTAATTTGTTGTTTCAAAAATTAATTTCATAAACCAGCAACCCAGCCCAAGCCCTAAATCATATCTGAATTCGAGTCGAATCTGATACTTATAAATTACACTTTCCATAACCATGACGATAAGTACAGTGATAGACTGATAGTGGAAATAAATCAAATAGTTTAGAGACCCAAAAAAGTACACGAATTCAATGTGAAATATTTAAACTAAAAGGATCAGTTAATTATTTCACTACAAATACAGGGACCACAATAGCAATATTTCACTTCTTAAACTTGGGTTTTGCCAAATTAGCAGTACTGGTCTCATCGCACTCACTGCTGCCACCACCACCAACATCCCGTCGGCCCCTTTTCTCTGTCTCTCAGCACGCTACAATGGAGGAGGAGAAGAGAGAGACTCAAAACCAACCAGCAGAAGAAGAGGACCAAATAGTCAACCCATGGGAAGTCGCCGCCAAAGACGGCGGCAAGATTGATTACGACAAACTTATCGACAAATTCGGCTGTCAAAGACTCGACCAAACACTAATTGACCGTGTCCACCGCCTCACCGGTCGCCCTCCCCACGTCTTCCTCCGCCGTGGCGTCTTCTTCGCCCACCGTGACTTCAACGAAATCCTCGACGCCTATGAAAAGGGTAAAAAATTCTACCTTTACACCGGCCGTGGTCCTTCCTCTGAAGCATTGCATCTAGGGCATCTCGTTCCGTTTATGTTCACTAAGTAAGTGATGAATTAGTTGATTAATTAGTTAGTTGTTCTTTGGTTTGCTTTAAACATGATAAAGTTTGTGTCTTTGTTGGTTTTAGGTATTTGCAAGATGTGTTTAGGGTTCCGCTTGTGATACAGTTGACTGATGATGAGAAATGTATGTGGAAGAATTTAACCGTGGAGGAAAGTCAGAGGCTTGCACGTGAGAATGCTAAGGATATTATTGCTTGTGGGTTTGATATCACGCGGACTTTTATTTTCTCGGATTTCGATTATGTTGGTGGGTAAGTCACAAGCTTATTAACTTCAATTTGAAGAATAAATCTGAAACATTGATGTAAGGAAGTGCTTAGGCGACAATGCGAATGCTCCGTCATGGAGATATGTACATGAGTGGTCTGTTATAGTATGGTTAGCATTTGTGATTGAATGTGGCAATGCTGATATAATATTTTCTGCTCGTTGGATGGTTTTTTGATGTACTGTGCAGTATTTGGTTTGTCATTGATATCAATTGAAGCATGTCCTTTGTTAATTTTTGTTGTGCTGACTGTCTGTTTTTACTTGAAGTGCATTCTACAAGAACATGGTGAAGGTTGCAAAGTGTGTCACATTGAATAAGGTGGATATTTTCCTCTCTCTCTCTCTCTCTCTCTCTCTCTCTCCCCCCTTTTTTTTGTATATTTTTTATTTATTCATGTGTAATGTGCCCTTATTGAGGTACTTGTGTTGATTTTGAATTCCTCTGTTTTCGGACGATTGCACTAGTTTTAAATTTTTCTGTTGCTGTGCAGGTCCAGGGTATTTTTGGTTTCTCGGGTGAAGATCATATTGGGAAAATCAGTTTTCCACCCGTGCAGGTTAGTTTTGTGCTGCTTTCCACTGATGTTATATGACAAGTATGCACGTGTCTGTGGTGATGGGAATTTATGTTGCTGGACCTCCACAAAACTCCATATTTTGATTATTGCTTTTTATCAGTTTTCTGAAATGAATGGGGTATCCAAGGAAGTGATCCAATATATTTCATTTTGTGTTGGTGTAGGCAGTTCCATCATTTCCCAGTTCATTCCCACACCTTTTCTCGGGAAAAGACGACCTCCGTTGCCTAATACCTTGTGCAATTGATCAGGTCAAACTCTCTCAATGTTGAAGGTTTCTGTTCAATTTGAATATACTTTTCAATCTAATCAATGCGTATGGACTGCTTCGTAGATCTTGTACTTGTAACTCTTTGAATGTGAAATCACATGCTGCTTGCCGTTTTTGGGTTGTTCCATATAGATGGTATATTGGCATTGGTAGAAAGCTGCCATGTAGAAGTGTTGATATTCTCATAATCTGGTGCTATTTTTCATTCTTCAGGAAGTTTTTTGAATCTTAGTTTGATAATCAGACCATTTGGATGATTATTGTGCCTGTTGTGAGAATATCTGCAAGTGCGTGTTATGCACTTGCTTCTGTTCTCACCATTGTCTTCCTTGTCATTTGTTCAGGATCCATATTTCAGAATGACACGGGATGCTGCTCCTCGGATAGGATATCACAAACCTTCATTGATTGAGTCAACATTCTTCCCTGCGCTGCAGGTATTTTGTCTTTGAAAATGACATTACTTGTGTTCTAATAAAAACTAACATGCGATTGTAAAATGCATTTATGAAGTTCTTATTTGTTGTGCTGCTGCTATTTTTGTTATCTCTACTACTACTACTACTACTATTAGCACTTCCTCGAAGTTTAACTTAAGATATGACAACTGAAAAATGAACGGGAAGTAGGTTAATAGCCTTGCAAGGACATGCTTTGCTGAGGTGTATAGAGGAATTATCTATGAAAATGTGTATTGGATTTAATGAAATGGCTCATTAGAAATCTCAAATATAAAAAAACCAAGAAAATGATGCATAGCACATTGAAGGGCGCGTCATCCCATTAGATGAAAGGAAACTTTGTTATCATACTTGGATCTTGCTCTTCTCAAATACTGTTTCAGGAAGGATTTAGTATTTCTGATGCTTGAGAGGAATATTTAGCACATGCCTTGATGAAAATCAAGAAACTAAACGAGAATATGCAGGAAATGCACAAAATACAGATGCCTATACCTATTGATAAAATTCTTTTTTCAATCCTCTGGGAGCCTGAATAACATGGGCTGTTTGTTTTGAATAACTATGTACAGAATAGTATTAATAATTTCCGGTATAGTAACATGATGGTTATGATTTGCAGTGAGGGATTTTCATGCTATATTTTTTCCAAGGTTTTGTCTAGAAGGCTTTTATAATGGGAAAAAAAAAAAAAAGATTTTCTCAAGTGCTTTGTGCTTTAGCGTATTTTAAGATATTAATGTGCTTTTCTTGAAAGATTAGAAGAAATAAGCTTTAGTAGTGGAATGATTACTGAAACCTCTATGTTCTGATCCTGGCATTGATAGTACACTTATGAAGTTATCTGCCTTTGTATTTTCTGAGAATTACGTAGGCACATAGCTTATGATTGCTGCTGGCAATGTCATGACTGATCATCTTTTCCTGAATGTCATGCAGGGGGAGACAGGAAAAATGTCTGCTAGTGATCCAAATTCTGCCATCTATGTGACTGATTCAGCTAAAGTCATTAAGAGTAAGGTATGGCCTTGGAAAGGACATATTGCTCCTTTCATGCTTGTGTGTGCACATGGTGTCCTGTTAGCATACCGAGTGGATTAGACTGTTGATCTGCCAACTTTTCTAGTGCACAAAAAAATCCACTTGATTTGCTGTATGATTTGAAGGTATTTAATTATGTAGTTATGCACATCCTCCTTCTCATTTTGACATTTGAAATCTGAACCAGTGCCAAGACTCTTGTAGCTAATCACCATTGAAAGGTACTTAATTTTAAAATTAAGACTGAACTTGGACCTTAGAGGTCTGCATTACTTAGAATTTAGAAATATAAAGATTAGGTCAATGTGATGAATAGCATGGTGTATTTAGTGCTGTGCTCGAACGTAATCTTTTTACTAATGGTAAGTTTGCTTAATGGAAACAGATCAACAAGTATGCGTTCTCTGGTGGGCAAGATTCTGTAGAGAAACACAGACAACTTGGAGCAAATCTTGAGGTAGCGAACACTTTCAGAGACAATTTATTTGTGCCAAAACTTGGAAGAACTGTTCTTAGATAATTTTCATAAATATAGAACTCATGCTTGCTTAGCCAATGATAGAATTTCATATTGTTATTCTGGTTTATTTTTTAATGCTTGATTTCTCGTGGCATGGAGAGTGATGACAAGCATATTTTCTGTTTTGAAATTATTCAGGTAGATATTTCAGTCAAATACCTGAACTTTTTCCTTGAGGATGATGCTGAGCTTGAACACATAAAGAAGGTGAGATTTCTTCTTTTTGGTTGATTTGACTGATCCTCTGTTAAGATATTTGGTATTTATTCAAAATCTGGCACATTCCCCACTGTTAGTAAGCAAACAAAAAATAATACTTGATCAGCTTTTTTTTTCTAATGCACAAGTATCCTTGTTTAGGAGTATGCTGCAGGACGTATGCTAACAGGAGAAGTGAAGGGCCGCCTTGGCTCGGTTTTGTCTGAGATAGTAGAAAGACATCGTGCAGCTCGAGCCAGTGTGACTGACGAAGTAAGCCTTTGGCATCCCTCTATAAATTCATGCAATGCAGATTACTACGGTTACTGTATTCCATCTTAATTGCACTTGGATGTGGTGGATCTATGACCGTAACAGTTGCTGAAAATCTCAAGAAATTGGAGTAAAAGAGATCCTGATATCCATCTTTCTGGTTGTTTCCTTATTTCAGGTTGTGGATGCTTTTATGGCTGCACGGCCCCTTCCCAATATGTTTGACTGAATGTGAAACAATGCTGGCTTTCATCAAGCTTCAGTCGAAGAATCCACCGTTGCTTTTATTTTTCAGGCAAGGCTGCAGAGTGGTCACGACAAAAATAGCCTCCTGAATATACTAGACGATGTGCAAACATCGGTTGCCTTTGTTAGACAATTTCATTTTTTCGACCCAACTCAAAATATGAAAACAGGTGTTTAGTTGTATTTCTTATATTTAACTACACGGGAAAGTTTCCTTTGTATGAAAAACATTTTTGTTTGAAAGGATAGATGCAAAGAACTGGTCTTCTTTTCCTGAGGGGAGGATAGCGAAGACTTTCTGATGATCAAAAGAGAATCTCCATTGTCTTGCAATCAGCAGCAAAAAGTCGGCTATGCAATTAATGGATTCCCCCGGGCTTCAAAATGGCTGCTTCTATGCCATCCATCTATTCAGATCAATCAGGAAATGATTTATCATAGAGATAGTGAAGAGAGATGCAGGAAATATGTTTTTTGTATTTCCACAAGCGTTTTGCAAAAAAATTATTTTTTTATGTTTTTATATTATTTTGATATATATTTCAATGTATTTTCAAGTAAAAAAAGATTTTTTTTATATTAAATTGCAAACTAAGAAGACAAGGCTTGCATGAACTTAAGGTGTTAGGTAAAAATTATATTAAAAAACATGGGTGTACATTTCTTTCAATGGCAAATTAATATCACAGCCATCATCACTGCTGGCGGCAGCGACATGGTGGTTGTGGTAGTGGTTGCCGCGTATAGTATAGTCGTAGAATATATGATATTTTGAAATTAAATTCATTCCCACTCCTCTCCAATACCGTAAGAATGAAATCACATCAATTTTTCATCTATATTCCCACCTTTCATCCTTGACCCTAACTTTCATTCCATTTCCATCCTTTTGCATGGGTCAGGTGGTGAGTAATTTTGGTTCTCCCCGTCATTTTTCAATTCAAACCCAAGGGGCTGCAGGGATTTTTTATTTTTTATTTTTAAATACGTAATTATGACTTAACTAGACCTAATAAAAAAATGGATTTGATCTCAATATGCCAAAAAAAAAAATTCACGCCAGTTTAGAAACACCACACCTCCACATTTCCCGGGATCTATTAGCAAATTTCACTAATTAATGCCAAGAAGAGATTACGATTATTAAAATCATTGATTAATTTGTGCCCCAAACTCTATGAAACCAGAATCGGATTCCTAGAGGACATAATTGGATCTTAGATACCATAAGTGCTATGGATTAAGTTCACTTGAATCTCTATAGAACTCAGCGCCGAACCTTTTTACAGTGCCATTAGATATCGACACGGAGTTGTATTGGGAGCATAACGGAACGTGTTTTTGAAAAGCTTTTATATTTATTTATTTATTTATTGTTAAAAATATTGATATTAAAAATATTTTTTAAAAAATATATATTATTTTAATATATTTTCAATTAAAAAAAATTTAAAATAATATTTATCAAATTTCCAAAATAGCCACATTCTTCCCTGATACGTAGCTTTGGATTTCATATCTGATTTTTTTACTTAATTTAGTGGAAGATTTGATTTTTATCAACTTTATTTAATCCATCATTATTCCCATATATAAAACACATCAAAAATTTGCATAGATGCTGACAAAATTAATATTGAATAAAGAGAATTGAAACAGTCTTTATTTAATCCATCATTTTTTTCTTTTTTTTAAATAAAACCATGTTCTAAAATTTTTTTTAAACTTATCAAGTTAATTAAGTTACATTGGATAACTCATATATTATTTAGTTTTAAAATATAGTTAAAAAACAAGTCATATCAAATCATAAGATTTTAAGATTAATTTATTGGACTGAGTTTAATAATAATACTAAATAATTACTTGTAACCCAAACTATTTTTTTATATTTTTAAAAAAATAATTTCACATCATACCATTGCATAGCATGACGCGAGAAGTAAACTAGTATATTTTTAAATAACTTGTTAAAAATATTTAGTATCTGGTTTTTATCATGTCTCGTTTTAAAAGTGTGTTGGTTTTGAAAAATATTAAATTAATATTATAATTTTAATTTTTTATGATATTGATGGGCTAATATTAAAAAAAAATTATTTTAATATATTAAATAAAAAAATTATGCATTACAATACCAGAATTGCACTTGTACTGAAAATAAAACACGCAGTTGTACTGAAGGACTGATTGATGGAGTTTTTCCTGCGAGGATGACGTCATAATCCAAGCCCTTGCAAATTTCAGGTAAGATTCACAACAGCTCTCTCGTTGATTATCCATCTGGGGCACATAATCTACCCCTGCAAATTATCTCGTAGCACATCACTAATTTATTTTATGTAATAAAATAACTAGCTCAAAGAACAAGATACAGAAAGAATTCACTCTAACCAACAATGAGAAATTCTAGATTAGATTCTAGCTCTGTGATGAGATGATAAATTTGATCAGGAATTTTTCTATAATAATTCTGTCTATATAATTATTTAAAAATACTAAATAGTATTTAGAATGATAGAAATTTTCATTATAAAAAAACAGAATCATGAGATTCTCACCTGTAAAACAAAAATAAAAATCATTTATCAACGAATGATGATATTTTGATGGGAAGATTCTCTGTGAAATGTTTAATCATGGGAGTCTTGTTGGACCCTAGTTTTTATTTTTTTAAGAAAAAGTTTTAAATTAATATTTTTATTGTTTTGATATTAAAAAATATTATTTTAATTTATAAAATGTAGTGTGTAGTATTCAAAAAAAATCATCAGATCTCACCGCACCTTGATAAAATTTACTAGTAGAACATTTTCGGGGAATGAGTTGAAAATAGAACAAATGTAAAGTTACCGGAAAAAAAAAAAAAAAACCTTCTATATATTAGGATTAAAACGCTCTGTCAACTCTAGAATCAATGGCAAGGTGTAAAAACACTGGATTCACAAAATCTATTAGCCATGAATGCATCCCCACAAACAAGGAAGTGTGTTTGGGAATCAGATTGTGTTTCTGAAAAAACTTTGTTTTTTTTTATTTTTTTAATTATTTTAATATGTTTAAATTAAAAATAATTTTTTTAAATTGTTTTTTTAATATATTTATAAAAAAAAGGAATAAGCTGTAAGCCTTTGTTGGTGAAGAAAGTCAGTCTGCTTTAAAGAGATACATGGGTACATGGGGATCATCAAATGAAGACAAGACTTGCCTCCACACGTATCTCCAGTCTTGTATTATTACAAACTCGCCCCCCTCGCTCTCCCTTGTCTCTTACATAAACCAGCACTCTCAATGTTTTGGATTGGATTGGCCTAACCTCCTCAGCTTGAAAACTTGACCCTTCACCCTTCACCCTTCACCATCCTTTCCTCCCATTTCCCCTCTCCTTCCCCTTACTTTCAAGGGTTCTTGTTAAAGTTCTTTGCTTTCACTTTCTTTAACCCCACCATCATCACCCCACTAGTTTCACAGTCATCAAGACTCCTCTTTTATCACATAGTTTATTCTGGAGGACAATAATATATACCCCTAGTTGGAATATTATATGCCCCCTTCTTTTCTCTCTCTCAACAACTAAGGAAAAGATAGTCCTTGTTGCAGGATTGACCTGTAACTAACTCTCTCTCTAACCAGTGCCAAAGACTTCTACTTCGGTGTTTCCTGGTAAACTTTCTTCACATTTTTTCCTCTTTCTTCCACCCTGAGCTGTGTTTTTGGTTTTGCTGATATGGGTCCGTGTTCTTGTGTGCTGTTTCTACTTGGTGGATCTCTAAAGCTTGAATATTGGATGTGGGCTCTTGAATTTTTATGGGTCTAGTTTTAGTTTTGGGATATGGGTTTTTGATTGTGTTAGATCCAAGGTGTTTGATATTATTCGAGGGCCTTTTCCATATTATTTGGAAGGAGGATTGGAATTTCTATGACTGATCAGTTTTTTTTTCTTTCCTGGAAAGTCTGACTCAATCTTTATAGAAGGTGAGATCTGGACAGTCAAGTTAAATATGGGCTAGATGATAAGATCAACTGATTTAAAGTCTACTTTTTTCCTTCAATATTAAATCAAGTAACTCTGATTTGATCCTGATTCATCTCTTTTTTCCTTCAATATTAAATCAAGTAAATCTTTCATGCTTATTGATCCGCTTACTTCTTTCAATATGAAGTAGTTTATGGTTCTATAGACTTTGTATTTTTTTTAATAAGATATTGTGAACAATAAAGAACGAGTGATTGATGTGTGGGATCTTGATAGTGTTTCTAATATTGTAATTTTTACTAATATTTTACAGGTTTCATCAGGAGGCGAAGTTTGGTGAAGAGTAGTTTGAGGAATTAAAGTTTGGTGCTTTGAATCAATTTGAGCTGCTTACAACTTCTAGTCAACTGGGGGGGTTTTGATCTGTGAAAGATGTCGATGTTTGATGAGATGGGGTTTTGTGGTGACATAGATTTCTTTTGTGCTCCGCTCGTGGAAGGAGATGTGGCTGCTCCGCAAGCTGAACCAGAGGCTACTGTGGATGATGACTATAGTGATGAGGAGATTGATGTTGACGAGCTTGAGCGAAGGATGTGGAGGGACAAAATGCGTCTCAAAAGGCTAAAAGAACAGACCAAAAGTAAGGAGGGGATTGATATTGCTAAGCAGCGTCAGTCCCAGGAGCAGGCCAGGAGGAAGAAGATGTCGAGGGCACAAGATGGGATCTTGAAGTACATGTTGAAGATGATGGAGGTTTGTAAAGCTCAAGGTTTTGTTTATGGGATTATAACGGAGAAGGGAAAGCCAGTGACTGGGGCATCGGATAATCTTCGAGAATGGTGGAAGGACAAAGTCAGGTTTGATCGAAATGGTCCAGCTGCCATAACAAAGTACCAAGCGGATAATTCAATCCCAGGGAAGAACGAGGGTAGTAATCCAATTGGTCCAACTCCACACACCTTGCAGGAGCTTCAAGATACCACCCTGGGTTCACTCTTGTCCGCGCTGATGCAGCATTGTGACCCTCCCCAGAGGCGGTTTCCACTAGAGAAAGGTGTTTCTCCCCCATGGTGGCCTTCTGGAAACGAAAAATGGTGGCCTCAATTGGGGTTGCCTGAGGACCAAGGCCCCCCACCTTACAAGAAGCCTCATGATTTGAAGAAGGCATGGAAGGTGGGTGTTCTCACAGCAGTGATTAAGCACATGTCTCCTGATATTGCCAAGATCCGCAAGCTTGTGAGACAGTCCAAGTGCTTGCAGGACAAGATGACAGCCAAGGAAAGTGCTACTTGGCTTGCAATTATCAACCAAGAGGAGTCATTGGCTCGTGAGCTCTACCCTGATTCCTGCCCACCATTGTCATCATCTGCAGGGAGTGGATCTATAGTCATTAATGATCGCAGTGAGTATGATGTTGAAGGAGCTGAAGATGAGCCAGACTTTGACGGGCAAGAGTGCAAACCTGAGACTCTCAACTATTCTAATTTAGTGATGGAAAGAATGAGAGAACGGCTGCCTCTTCGACAACAACCATATCCAATTAAGGGAGAAGTTATCTCCAGCATGGATTTTATTCAAAAGAGAAAGCCATCCAGTGATATAGACATGATGGTGGATCAGAGGATCTACACATGTGAGGCAGTTCAATGTCCTTACAGTCAAATTCGACTGGGTTTCCCCGACAGGGTTTCTAGGGACAATCATCAACTGAACTGCCCCTTCAGAAGCACTTTATTAGAATTTGGACGATCAAATTTTCACATTAATGAAGTCAAGCCTGTCATCTTTCCTCAGCCATCTGTACAATCCAAGCTAGCTGCTCCCTTGGTGAACCATGCCCCCCCTTCCTTTGATTTATCAGGAGTTCCAGAAGATGGTCAAAAGATGATCAGCGAGCTCATGTCAATCTACGACACTAATATCCAAGGCAACAAGAACACAAATCCTGTTAACAATCTGGTTACAGGAGGTCACCATGTTTTCCAGCCGAAAATCCAACATCAACAGGACAATCACAATGTCTTCCAGCCAAAAATCCAACACCAACAGGGCAATCACTTCCGAAGTCAAGGCAATGTGATCGATGGAAATGTCTTCAAAGAGTCCAACATCAACTCTAACCATCAATTGTTTTCGCAGGAAGGCGGTCAGTTTGACAGGTTTAAGCCTTTGAATTCTCCATTTGAGACCAGCCAAAACAACAGCAGCTTCAACTCGATGTTCAGCTCCCCCCTCGATTTGTCCTCTTTCGAGTACAAAGAGGATCTAGAGGGACTGGGAATGGATTCTCTGCCAAAGCATCAGCAGGATGTTTCAATCTGGTTCTAATAACAACACCAGAACTCTCTCCTCGGAGTTGAAGAGCTTTTCTGATCTTGCATTACAAATCCAGTGTAAACTCTCACTGGCAAGAAGCTAGTGTGTACTTCATTGTATTATTTTCGCAGTTGTTAGTTGTAGAATCCTAGATAGCTTGGCAGGTATCATATGGGCTATAATAAAATTTGTGTAAATTTCCCATAAATTAAACCTGCTCTCGATTACATGAGGTATAAGATACGACTGCCAAACAAATAAGTTAGATGTATTTGCTTTTTTTTTTTTTTGGCTGTTTATGGTTAATCACTCAACCATAATTCTAGGGTTAGGAATTTGATGTTGTGGCTTGTAATTTTTATTATCATGCTCATGTATCCGTTAATGTGTCATCTAGTCAAATCTAAGTAAATTACTTTTATTAAAATAATAGAGTTGTATATACACGCACACTACTTAGATGACCTGCGCGATGCTGTCGGTTAAATTTTTTTTGCATAAAAAATATCAAAAAAAGTTAAGATTTAAAAGTGTTAGGTCTTTCTGTAAAATTATACCCAAGAGTCTTGGGTTTGGCTGCAACGTCTGATCCAAGAGTAATATTTATAATATTAATAATAACATTAAACTTGCATGATCCAAGTTTAAGTGGGTTTGGCTGCAAAACCAGACCCAATAACCTTGGATGTGGGTCTGGCTGCAAGGTCGTATCATAAAAGTGTGATAATTAAATAGATTAAGTAAAAAGAAAAAAAAACATAGAAAAAAAAACCAACATGAAGAAAATAACTAATGAAGAAAAAGAAAAAAAATCTATTAACTAGGTTAACTCTTTAAACCAGGTTAACACGTCAAACATTGGATTTGTGTCGTGAAAGTTTGATAACTAAATAGAAAAAAAAAATTGACGGGTTGCCCCAGAATTAACTAGGCTAACTCGTCAAACCTGGGATCCGTGTCATAAAAGTCTGATAATTCAATAAAAAAATTTAATATTAAGAAAGTAAATTAAAAAAAATAATTAAAAAAAAGCCAGAAAAAAACTAAAGGCATCAGCTTTTTCACTGTGAACTGCATTATGCAGTCCATAATAAAATGCTTAAAAAGGAAAAGAAAAGGGAAAAAAACAAAGGCATACCCACGGGTTAATTTTTTTTTCTTGCATAAAAAATATAAAAAAAGCTAAGATTTAAGAGTGTTAGGTCTTTCTGCAAAGATATACCCAAAAGCCTTGAGTCTAACTGCAACGCTTGACCCAAGAGTAATATTTATAATATTAAACTTACATGATTCAAGTTTAAGTAAGTCTGACTACAACACTAGATCCAAGAGCCTTGAATGTGAGTCTGGTTGCAAGATCGTGTCATAAAAGTATGATAATTAAATAGATTAATTAAAAAGAAAAAAACAAAGAAAAAAAACCAACATGAAGAAAAAGAAAAAGAAAATCTGAATTAACTGGATTAACCCTTCAAACCAGGTTAACCCATCAAACTTGGGATTCATGTCATGAAAGTTTGATAACTAAATAGAAAAAGAAAAGTTGATGGGTTAACCAAGAATTAACTCAGTTAACCCGTGAAACCAGGTTAACCAGTCAAACCCGGGATATGTGTCATGAAAGTCTGATAATTAAATAGAAAGAAATTTAACATTAACAAACTAAATTAAACAAAAAAAATTAATTAAAAAGAAAAAAAAAACTTTGAGTTACCTTGTCGAACCAGGTTAACTTGTTAAACCCATGATTCATGTCATAAAAGTCCGATAACTAAATAAAAAAATTTAACATTAACAAAAGAAAAAAACAAATAAAAATGGACGGGTTAACCAAGAATTAACTGGGTTACCCGTAAAACCAGGTTAACCCGTCAGACTTGGAATATGTGTCATAAAAGTCTGATAACCAAATAGAAAGAAATTTAACATTAACAAACTAAAGTAAATGAAAAAAATTACTTAAAAAGAAAAAAAAACTCTGAGTTAACTCGTCAAACCAGATTAACCTGTTAAATCTAGGATCCTTGTCATGAAAGTCTGATAACTAAATAAAAAAAATTTAACATTAACAAAATTAAAAAATTAAAAAAATAGACAGGTTAATCCAGAATTAACTGGGTTAACCCGTGAAACCTGAGATATGTGTCATGAAAGTCTGATAACTAAATAGAAAGAAATTTAACATGAACAAACTAAAGTAAACAAAAAAAATTAATTAAAAAGAAAAAAAATCCAGGTTAACTCGTGAAACCAAGTTAACCTGTTAAACTCGGGATCAAAGTCATAAAAATCTGATAACTAAATTAAAAAAATATTAACATTAATAAAATAAATTAAACAAAACAAAATTTATTAAAAGAAAAAAAACAAAGAAAGAAAAAAAAAGCTAAAGGCATCAAAAAAGAAAAAATGAAAAAAAATAGCTTAAACTAAATTAAACAAAACAAAATTTATTAAAAGAAGAAAAATAAAAAAAGCTAAAGGGATAAAAAAAACTTAAAAAAAAATAATAAGAAATAACTCAACCTTTCACCATGGATTGGCACAGTGAAAGACTGATTAGTTTTAGTATATTTCTAATATAAGATAGATTTGGATGAGATAACTGAAACATTAAAAACGTGGTCCGGTGTGATGAACTAGTTGCATGGATCAATGGTTTGAATCAAGTTAATTTGATGTATTAGCATGTGCTGAGAAACCCTTAGCTCGCGCAAAAAGATAACAGAGAAGCAGATCTCTCCGTTTAAGTCAGGTCTAATAATGTTGGTCTTGTTGTTAAGTCAGATTAGTAATTTTTAGCACAAAAAATTAAAAAAAATATATATATATTTAAGCAGTATAATTTTTTTTAATTAAAACACAACAAAAACAATATTTTTAGACGTTACAGTATCATTCACATTGTAAATACTTTATTTTCAGTGTTATACACAGTATAATAAATCTATATCTACCATAAATAGTGTTTTTTCCACATATTTTAAAGTACAGTGTTTTAATGTAATCCGTGAGAGCCGAGTAGTTTTTCCTTTACAAATGTTTTGAAAATGTGTTTCATTTTGAAAATGTTAAATTTATTTTTTTTAATAATTTTAATAAATTAATATTAAAAATAAAAAATATTAAAAAAAATCATTCTCCACCACAGCTAGCTAGAGACGGACAAAAAATTTGAAAAACCAATTAAATCAAGAAAATTAAAAAAAATAACTGAAGAAACTGAATCGTGAAAAAAAATGATTAAAATTTTATAAAAATCAACCAGTTTGGTTCGGTTTTGGTTTTATAAGCATGAAATTGAAAAAACAGAATCGGATCCAAACCAGAAAAAACCAAGCCGAATCAAAAAAACTAAGTCAAATAAAAAAACCGAGCTAGACCGTAAAAAACTGAGCCAAACTAGTTTGAACCGATTTTTATTTTAAGATAACCAAACCAAACTGAAACCAATTGGTTTAAATGAGTTTCAATTTAGTTTTGGTTTTCTTAAAAAAAAAAATTGTAATTTAATTATTATTTTTTTATAAAAATCAAAATAATTAACCCTGTACAGCCGCTCTAAACAAACAGTAAAGAAGAACATGGTGGCTGCTTCTTGATGAGTGGGAGGGTTGTCTTTTCGTGAATCATTGAAGGCCATCCCC
>Ga0325403_1003232_pt1 | contig 14803 bp, 5 predicted proteins | sample PopdelMetagenome_19_FD_205665 | JGI IMG/M metagenome (GOLD analysis project Ga0325403, IMG submission 205665) | Populus deltoides microbial communities from Bellville, Georgia, United States - Xylem-PdKOR-R4 | ecosystem: Host-associated > Plants > Phyllosphere > Stem > Wood/Secondary xylem...
CGAGGGGCTTAGATTTAAAGAAAAGGTAGTAAACGAAGCTTGGTAATCAGAGAAAATGTTATAAACCTAATGAATTTAGGAAATGATAAATGACGTTCTTCTTTAGCAATCAGGGAAAGTGTGAACCCGCAAAATCAGCCAGAAACAGGGGTCTTTCCTACCGACAAATGAGGGATGTGACACCTTTATTATTAACATACCCTAAATGACATGGCATTTACGTTGTAGCAGATGTGCCCTGGATGCATACTTAAGTCATCTGTGGATTCACTGTGCAATAAGTGTTTTTTTTTTTATTGTCATCATTTCAAGAATAAATTTAAGTTTAATTGTTAAGGAATGATATAATTAAAAGACATAGGATTAGAGTAAAAAAAAAAAAAAACAGATAAAATTGATAGTGGTTTCAAAGTTTATGAAAAAAGTTTATTTTCATTTAAATAAAATCAAAATTAAAGAATTTATTTTAAAAATAAATCATATATCAACAATTTTTTTAGATTAGTAGGATAAATATTTTTTCACTAAATTTCTTTTTAAAATGTAATTTTTTTATAAAGTTATCCTAGTGGCATGATTTAAGTTGCAGAATTTAAGAGTTAACATGTGTTGGCTCAATTTTTTTCATTGTCTTTTTAAAATTAATTTTTTTTATTTTCACCCTATAATATTTGATTGATTAAAATTATATTTTCTAATTTATTTTAATTTGATGAGTACATTAAGGTCTTGAAATTTTTCCATGGAGAAGAAATTGTATCATTAGTGGAAAAATCAGTTTAGTGAGCTATGATGGCTTTTGGTTGGTGTGTTATGACATGGTTATTGTTCTTAAAACAATTCAATTAACATAAATATTATTTAACATAAAAATATTGGTGATTGTTTGCCATTGGCATATAAAAAGGGACATGTTGTGCATAAAAAATCACATGTGTATGAAAATTTTGTATGAGCGGCTCATGGGAACCTGAAAAAAACACATAGAAGAGCGTGTCAGGTAGATTTGATGAGGTTGAGGCACAGTGGTTTTGGATGTAACACTTCCAGCCACTTGGGCATGACACTTCCAGCCACTTGGGCTCTGAATGCCCAAACAATTGGAATTTTTTTTTTCTTTTTTTTTAAAAAAATCTAATCTTTCTTAATTTTTACCATTAGTCAAATTCTCAAAATGTTATAAAATATATTTAAGTAGATGATACTAAGCCAAGCTGAAGGAGACCCTTAAGGAGATAATTGTAAGGTATAAAACAAAAAATGTTATTCTCAATAATAAAAACACATAAATGATTGCAAAGATAATTATTAAATCCAACTCGGGATTTAATTCAAACAAGGAACAAGGTCATTGATAACCTGAGGTGGCTCAAATTTTTTTTTTAAAAAAATCTAGTACAAATCACTTTAGTTTCTTCTCATGTCTAGGTCCAAAATTAAAAGATAAATAATGCAAATCTCTTTCAAAATCCACTTTGTTAAAAAATTTAACAAAAAATAAAATAAATAAAAGAACAACATGCTAATAAAAATAATTAATTAACAAACATTTTAGCACAATTTGACAGAAGCAACTAAGCAAGTTATAAGTTCAAATGATAAAATAATTATCTGATTACAATTCTAAATCCTATATGATAACCTGAGTAGACTTAAGTCATTTTTTAATAGATGTTTTTTAAAATTTCATCCTTTAATATTCAGTTGATTAGGAATTGAGCTTCATAATTTATTTTAATTTGTTTTCCATGAGGTTATCATGATCTTATGATTAGGGTCGTGGTTTGGCAAGTTAACCCAAACTTATCTGAATTGTTCCAATATGTGTCGTCTTAATATTTAAAAAAATAGACATCGTCTTGAAATTTAGAAAAAAAAAGGATGTTGTCTGATTTTATTTTTTTGAGTTTATCAATAATTTGTGTTACTTTTAAATCTGTCAAGTCAACGAGGTTATATTAAATCAACTCTCGTATGGTTTAATAGTTTTTACTAAAAAAAACACGTAAATAATACCTCAATAACTTTTTTATTCAAAAAGAAAATGTTTTTAATTAAACCCACGGTGTCATGTGAACCAATGATATAGTTCTTTCTAAATGCCAGGGGTAAATATTTTTACTGCTCAAGTATAATTTCTTGAGATAAATTATAATGTGAAGGTACTTACTCAATTATTCAATTTGACCTTTTGGATCGAATACGAGCCCTCGAAACACTTGGATTTAGAAGAAGAAGAAGAAGTATTTTGTTTAGCTTTGAAAAACATAAAATCAGAGCATTGAAATCAGGATTGGTTTTGGATTCGTTTAACAGCCTCAATAATGCAAGGAGAACACTCTGGCCAAAAGTGCTTCTCCAAATGGCAAGGAGGCGTTCTATCTACACACTCCACACCATATATAGGAAAATCCACCGAATCTAAATGCTTCTCCCCAGCTTTGACCCGTCTTAGACGCGCCTCCCCGAGATATGCACTATCCACGTCTCCTCTCTAGTCAATGATCAACTTTCAAGCTCCGGCTGGCGTACATGTACATGTACATGTGTGTATCTTCTATCCTTATAAATGGCAACTTCATATATATATATATATATATATATATATATATATATTAAAAGTGCAAAGAATTTTTTTTACCATGTTATTAAATCTATATAACGGGAGCTTATCCAGATTAAATTGATTGATTTCATGGATTTAAATATAATTTTAATGACTGATAAAAACATGGTTTAATTTTAAAAAAACTTCAAGATGACAATTTTTTTTAAAAAAATATTATTTAGACAATAATAGATTGAATCGATCTCAATCCCGTGTCATGAACTTCATTGAGTTTAATAATTTTTTTAATTATATGATAAAAATATATGGTTATAAGATTGAGCACTAACTTTTTTTATAATTTAGAATTTATTTTTAATATTAATATATTAAAACAATTTAAAACCATAAAAATAAAATTAATTTGAAGCTATTAAAGAAAATCAAAATTTTATTCCAAACACCCCCCTTAAGTTATTTTTTGCAGGTGTGCAAATTCACGGAGTTCTTCTTCTTACTTTTTTTAAAGGCATATTTTGAAATCTTATTTTTCAAATTAAGATAGTTTTAATCTTATATTTTTAATTAAGATAATTTTTCCATATAAATTCCACGTCGCCATCCATCTTCTTCCTTTTTTATTCATATTATTTAAGGTATCGTAACAAAATCGGTAATCCCACCAAATCTAAGAAAATATTAATTATTTATTTTCCTGTAACTCTTTAATTAATTAGAATTCAAGACTGCAAGTGTTTTTCTAGGATGAATAAAGATCACATCATATTAACCCCAATTAATCATAACCAGCAATTTTGGTAAGTTAACTTGTGATGATTTGAATTTGAATTTTATTTTTATTATTTTTTAATATTAGATTGATTAGAAATTAAATTTTATATTTTTTTTATTGGGTTATTCTTATCTCGTGACCCGAATTGCAAGTTTGGTAAGTTAACTTACATTGACTTAAGCTATTTTTTGTGTCTTTTTTAATTGATTTTTTTTCTTGATTTTATCTATCAATATTGTGTTGATTGAAAATTAAGTTTCATAATATTTCTTTCATCTGCTTTCGATGAGGTTATCCAGATCTCATGACCCGAGTTGTGGGTAGGACATGTTAACCCGAGCAGACTCAAGTTATTTTTTAATAGATTTTTTTTAAAAAAATCTCATCATTCAAAATTAGGTTGATTACAAATTGAATTTCATAATTTGTTTTAATTTATTTTTTATGAGGTTATCATGGTCTTCTGATTAGGGTCGTGATTTAGCAGGTTAACCCGAATTGATCTGAATTGTTCCCATACGTGTCGTTTCAATATTTAGAAAAAATAGACACCATCTTGAAATTCAAAAAAAAAAAAGATGTTGTTTGAATTTTTTTTAGTCAAATTATTTTATCAGTAGTCTGGGTTGCTTTTAGTTGTCAAGTTAATGAGATTACGACTCTCACACGATTTAAATCTTTTACTAAAAAACATGTAAATAATGACTCAAAATTTTTTTATTAATTTTTTTTAATTAAACCCGCATGTCATGTGAGCCAATGATATAGTTCTTTCTAAATGCCAAGAGTAAATATTTTTATTTCTTAAGTGTAATTTCTTGAGATAAATTATAATGTGAAGGGACTTACTCAATTATTCAATTTGACCTTTTGGATTGAATACGAACCCTCAAAACAGTTAGATTTTAAAGAAGAAGAAGAAGAAGAAGAAGAAGAAGAGGTGTAGTATTTTGTGGAAGTTACTATGAAATTACCCTTTGACAAATTATATAAAATATATTGTGTGAGTGTACTCATAATTAGCTTTTGAAATGACTAATTGTCAGGTTGTTTGTATTACTTTTTTCACTTGAATTTTGATAAATTTCAAAAGTATATTTGATATATATAAAAAAAGGTTAAGTTGATATTTTTTAATTTTTTTATGATTTTAATGTGCTAATATAAAAAAATATTCAAATGTATTTTAAGTAAAAAAAACACTATTAAAAACAAATACTCTACACCACAGTACTAATCACATTAATTAAAATAGTTAAGGAGGTTTTGCTTGTCGGTTGTTTAGCTTTAAAAAATATAAAATCAGAGCACTGAAATCAGGATTGGTTTTGGATTCTTCGTTTAGATAGAACACCTCTGCCATTTGGAGAACACTCTGGCCGAAGGTGGACAAGTGCATCTCCAAATGGCAAGGAGGCGTTCTATCTACACACTCAGCTTCTCCCTCAGCTTCGACCCGTCCTAGACGTGCCTCCCCAAGATATGCATTATCCACGTCTCCTCTCTGGTTAACGATCAACTTTCAAGCTCCAGCTGGTGTACATGTAGATGTACATGTGTGCACCTTCTATCCTTATTAATGGCAACTTCAAATATGATATTACTATTACATTGGCTTTCGCTTCGATGAAGATCGGATTAATTTCTTAAAATATAAAAAAATATTAAGAATGCACATAATTTTTTTACCGTGTTATTAAACCTGGTTTAATAGATCAATATTGAAACCTCACAACTTTTTTTTTTTTGGATTCGAGGAAATCTCACCTCCCCGGAAAACGCACTTTGTGGGCCCAGGTGAGGGAGTAAAACCCCGGCTGTCCCAGACTCTTATAAGAGGTGCACGCCTTGACTCGAACTCGAGACCTGCTGTGCAGATCTCAAATCCTTTGCCATCACGCTACGCCCCTTGGGGACCTCACAACCTATTTGACTACCTCGAGTTTCCAACTAAATCGCACGGGAGCTTGCTCGAATTAAATTGATTAATTTGATAGGTCCAGATATAATCTTGATAACCGGTAAAAACATGGACTCCATTAAGTATAATAACTTTTTTATAATTTTTTTAATTATATAATAAAAATATATGGTCATAAAATTGAGCATCAATCTAAAAATAAAAACTTATTTGAGACAGTGATAACTGTATAGAAAGCAAACAAAAATAAATCATGCAATTTATTTCCCAATCAATTCAATATTGAAGGATAAAATTAAAAAAAATTAAAGTACAAAAAAAAACATATCCAGCTAATGGATGAACTCGTCAAACCTATAAACCTAGAATACACCATAATAACCTTGTTAATTAATCAATCATTAACCTCTAAAAATGCAAAAACCACTTCAAAACTCAAAATCAACTCGGAACCTTGTTTCTTCCCTAGCTCATATCTATTTTTGTAGGCATTTTCAAGGTTAAAATAAATAAATTCAAACTCTACCTGTTATATGAAACCATTTGGAATAAAAATCTACCGTTTTGGTGACAAGAATCGTAGAAACAACATCTCTCACTCTACGTCAGAATTAGGTGATTCCCTTTCTCTCCTCTCTCTCAATAAGGACTAAAAAATAGTGAAAAAAAGTTTAGTGCCAAAATTATTTTTTTTTAAATTAGAAGGACCGATTAGCTATATAACAACTCAAAAAATAAGGGATTCAAATGTACTTTTCAAACAAAATTAAAAGGTACATCTATTTTACCCATGTTTTTAACTTCAGTCCTCTAACTTTTAATTCAATCATCTTTTAAAAAAAATATGCCATTGAGTGCTAATTTGAGCTTAAAAAAAACTCAATCATGAAAAAAATAAGTTTGATGATCAAATTGAAATTTTTTTTTAAAAATCATTGCTCAAATCCACAATGATATAAGTGAAAATTTCACATCATTCCTATAATTTGACAATAAGTATATATACTCAACCAAAAGATTACGTGTATAAATATGAGTGATAGGAACAGCTACACGCACTAAATACACATGAAATTCATACACGGTACAAAAATGTTAGTTGTTGATATAATTTTTATTTTTTCTTTTTTTTTTTCCTTGAATCACTGTCTTGTGTTTTGATAATTAGAGCTGGTGTCGATGAGTTTCTTCAGATAGACCATGAAATGAAATCTTGTATAGGAAGAAGAACATGTTACAAGTTTTTATCATGTTAAAAAGCTAATATTTTCACTCGACCCCATGCGAACCACGGTTTGGTGGCTTTTCAAAATACAATCTCAACCAGAAATTGAAAAAATTATATTAAATTATCTTAACGTAAAATAAATAAATAAATTATTTGCTTAGGTTAATTAATTCCGATAGTATATAAAAGGTCGCTCCAAATAGAGATATCAAGTAGTTATCCTGAAGCTATTAGTTGAAATTAACAGAGTTTTGAGGCTGGTGTTTGCCTACTTACCCAATACTAACAATAGAATTATTAGCATGACTTGGTGCGAGTAATTTCCAAAAAAAATCACAAGGGTTAATACTTAATACCTCGTTGGAAATGGGGATGCTGCGCGGCGCCATGTCCATGTGGACCTGTCTTTCTCCCCTAAACCTAGGAAGTCCAATTAAATTAACAACTAAATCCTAAGGTTTTGTATATAAATAGCTAGCAAAATTCAACAAAATTTCTTATCCTTCCAAGTTCTGCACCATCATGTCTCCTGATCTCTCTGTTATACTCCCTCGTGTTCTCATCGTCTCTAGACGCAGCCTTCGCAAGAACAAATTTGTAGATTTTGTTGGTACGTTTTCGTTGTTTGATCATTCTTGATCTGTTCATATGATGATTAGCAATGCTAATATTTTGTTTTTCAGGTGAATATCATCTTGATCTTATAGTTGGCCATGGTGCAGTACCAGTTATCGTGCCCCGTGTTAGTGGGGTGCATTTGTTGTTAGATAGTTTTGAGCCTATCCATGGTGTTCTTCTTTGTGAAGGAGAAGATATTGATCCATCCTTATATGAAGCTGAGACATCTAATCTCTCACTAGAAGAGTTAGAAGAAATCAGGAGGATTCATGCAAGTGATACAGCTATTGATAGAGAGAAGGATTCAATTGAGTTGAGGCTTGCAAAACTTTGCCTTGAAAGAAACATACCTTATCTGGGGATTTGCAGAGGATCTCAAGTTCTGAATGTTGCTTCTGGGGGTACCCTTTATCAGGACATTGAAAAGGAGGTTTCAAAGAAGATTCTGGAGTCTCAAAGAGTGAAGCACATGGATTATGATAATTATGATGGGCATAGACATGTGGTTAAGGTGGTAGAGAAAACCCCTTTGCATGATTGGTTTAGGGATTCTCTGGAAGAAGATAAAATGGAGATTTTGGTTAATAGTTATCACCACCAGGGGGTGAATAGATTAGCACAAAGATTTGTGCCTATGGCGTTCGCACCAGATGGATTGATTGAGGGGTTTTATGATCCTGATGCTTGTAATCCTGAAGAGGGTAAGTTCATAATGGGACTTCAATTCCATCCAGAGCGAATGAGGCAGGATGGCACCGACAAGTTTGATTATCCAGGATGCCCAAGGGCCTATCAGGTTTTAAACCCATCCTTTACATACGATCTTTTATGGGAAAATTTGATGAAATAATGTATAATTGATATGTACATGGTATTGTGCAGGAATTTGTCAAGGCTGTGATTGCGTATCAGAAGAAGCTCAACAGCAGTACTACATCTGTGCCAAGGCCTCTCAAGCTAGATCAAGCAACAGAGAAGAAAAGGAAGAATATAATTAGAAGTTTCTTTCTTGCAAGAAACATATACACTACTGGCCAAAGAATGAATCCATCAAAGGAATCAGAACTACAAGCTGGAGCAGAATTCCTAGAGGTATAAACTTTAGAAAGAACGATAAAGAGTCCATATTCACTATTCACAAAATGTTTGAACATTGTCTCAGGTTCATAGATCTTGTTTTCAGGCTTTTGATCTTGTGTCATTAATGATCATTTTATCCATGCAGTCCAACACAGCTTTGAGCTTGCAACAAGAGAACAGATTGAAGCAGATGGGTGCAACAGTGAGGAATGCAGGTTCCTACATTCAAAGACTGAAGATGAATGAGGAGAGGGAAGATTTGGCAAAAAATGTGATGGGAAAAATGTCTGTAGAGCAGTTGTCTGATATGTTGTCTTTCTACCATATGATGGGACAGATTTGCTCAGAAGTTCTAGACAGAAAGCTGAATGGCATTGTCCATGGCATCGGTTCTTGATAGATGGTTTTTCTTGCTTTCTCGTTGATGTATATCATGTTAACAAGATAATAATTTCAAGTCACGGGAAACTTGAGTAAGCAGTTCCTGTTTTCCCGTATTTGACTTTTGTTGTTTCTTTCACATGTGATTAAAAAGCGTAACATTAATATCTGTAATTAACTGACTTGTTTATAAATCATAGCGACTGCTTTCCTGTGAAAATAGAACTGGAAGAGGAAGGGATTAATTAAAAGAAATTTGCTGCTCACAAATCTTGACAGTGTTCATACACGCAAATCTGCTCCTAGGCGTACGAAGACTCTCCAACGCAGATTTATCCAACAACATGCCCTTTATCTTCTTATACTAAAACCTTTCAATTCAATTCACTTCACTAGTGAGTCGTTTAGTGTTTATCTGACTTTTCAGCTTCAGAAAAGACAGCCTATTCATCAATAAATGCATGTCATCTTTGGCGATAATCATGCATTAATTACTTAACTAAATAAATATTATTACAGTATTAACCTCGAAACAAAATTCCAAAATGAATTAGCACCGGAACTTTTTTTAGGTATTGTTTTTTAAAGTTTTTTTTATTTAGAAATATATTAAAATAATTTTTTTATTTTATTTTTTTAATTTATTTTAAATATTATTACATCAAAATAATCTAAAAACACTAAAAAAATTAATTTAAAATAAAAATTTTTTTAATAAAAAAATAAGTTTCCAGAGTTTAATAAATGCACAAGAAGCCTCAAGACTGGAAGCAATGAGCAGCCCAGCATTACAAGAATGGCCCGGAAATAGTTGGAGCACAAACCATCCATCAAAATAAAATACAAGAATTGTACTAGAGCCCAGCAATAACAAGTAGTAAATCCCGGAAAATAGTATGATCCAATATCATCAATTCACAAAATTGCTGGATTGGATTATATAAAAGCCCAAAATCCACATCCGATTATCTATTTTTAACTGAGATTTCGAGTTAGAAAGCACCCAAGTTACTTGAGCCATGGGCAATCTTCTTCTTCCTGTGTGATTTATAGCCTAAGATATCAGCCTTGACCTGGCTAAATCAGAGACAAAAAAGAATCCATGACCTAGACAACGACAGCTAAATTACTATATTTAATGACTTTAACAGGCAATGCAATTGTGAAGCATACTAGTCATCAAGTCGTTTTGCATGCCGTGTGCGTCATCATGTTGATGGACTTTCCCGGCAGATGAGTGAAGATACGCGTTTTTCAAGAGTTTTGAAGTTCAGATCTTGACGCTGGGCTCCCACCATGGAAATATTGCACCGCTCCTTTCCCTACGAAATCCTTGTGAAGTGTTTGACGGGGAGTACTAGACAATCTGTAAGCATCCAGAAATAGTAAGAACGCGGGTTGAAACTTCATCCAAGTAAGGTTTATAATTATAATTAAACCAATTAAGATTTTGATTCAGTTAAACCATGTTAAGATTTAACTAGATTGAAGGTTAATTTTGAAATAAAATAAAATAAAAATTACTTTAGAGTATGATTTAATCCTCGTACAAGATCAACTAAAAATTTAAGATTAGTTTTGAAAGGTAAAAAGTTAAGTTTACTAAGGTGATTGGTCTGTTAGACCCAAGACCCAGTGGCCCGAGCTTAGGTCAAGACTTGGATCGGGTGGTATACAGATTATTTTATTGGAGTTAAAACATAAAAAATAAAAATAAAAAAAAAATCTCAAAAAAATCTTTAATCTTTGATATCAGTATCCCCAATCTTTTTTGTATATCTCACAATTAAATCTTCAATATATAAATAAAACCTCAATGATCCATCGTTTCCTTTTTAGTCTACGGAATTGTTAAATAATCATATAACTTTTCTCTTTTCATAGTGAAATCTCTAAAATTCTTAATTTAAATCATGACTTGTGTGATGGATGAAAGTATATAAAAATATATAGAATTTATGTTTTTTATATATATAATTTATTCATTCATATGATGTGAGAGATCTTAGTAAATTCACGGGGTTTTAATGAGATAAAGAAAAATTATATGATTTTCAAATAATTATCTAATCATTGTATTAACTTAATATGATTAAGAATATATTAACAAGTTGAGGGTCTAATTTCCCATGAGCATAGATCTTAACTAGCTTCCTATCAAAACCATTTATAAAGATTTTATTTATTTTGATATTTTAAAAATATTTTTTTAAAAAAAAAATAAAATTTTTTATTTTTTATTTACTTCAATTTTTTTCAAATCATTTTGATATATTGATATAAAAAATAAGTTTTTAAAAAATAAATTAATATTATTTTAATATATTTTTAAATAAAAAATAATAACTACTCCAATAAAAAGTAAAGATTAAAATGAATTACTTTTCAAATTAAGTTCTTTCTTCGTTTCTTCGTTTCTTTTCTATTTTTGAACATCATCTTTCAGAGTTCCAAGTCAAGTCAATTGAGACTTCGTCTCAAATTCAATCACTGAAACCCTATGTCACGCGCAATCGGTTTCAACCTTCTATTTAATTTAATTTAATTTCTCCACATTTATTTCTTAGTTTACTATCCCATCCCATGCAGTCCATACTCAAAGTGCGTTTTATATTTCTTAGAGCAGTCCAATTTGCTGTTCCATCACTGCAAGTTGTAGCGTGTGGGATATCACAGTCAAATTTTATAATATAGTACATTTTACTGACATGACTATATCCTTAAAACAAATAATTCAAGTTTACAGATTTTTTTACTCCAAAAGGTTTTCTCAAATTAACCAAATCTGAAATTAAACCACCACAAAGGTAAACCATACCATGCCAGAACTCTATTTTTAGTTCCCATCAATTGTTTTAGATAAATGAAAAAAAAACTTGAGTTAATCATGTTAACTTATCAAATTTATAATTAAAGTAATGAAAATATAATAGCTCATAAAAAATAAATTAAAAAAATTATGAAACTAAATCCACAATAAACTTAATGTTAAAGAGAAAAATTGAAATTAAAAAAAAAAACGACTCAAGTCAATCCAAGTCAACCTGCCAAACCTATGACCCGAGTCATGATATGAGAATAATCTTATAAAAAAATAAAAAAAATCCAATTTTTTTAACATACAACATTTTACTGACATGACCATACCTTTAAAACAAATAATTCAATTTTACTGATTTTTTTTTACTCCAAAAGGTTTTCTCAAACTAATCTACAATTTTCTCAGTAATTGTTAATTATAAATACAAGTTTGACAGTGGAGGAGGGCTTGTAATATAGTTATTAACTAGTTTTTGGGATCAAATAAAAAAAATTTAACTTAATTTTTTGTTATTAGGTTCGAGAAAGACCCGATTTCATGTTATTACCATCAACCACATATATAATTTATTTTCCAAACTATGCGAGCATTTTTTTGCAAGATATTTGACCGATTCTGTTCTCTTCTTTTAGTCCCCAAGACAGTGATGCATCATAGCATACAAAGATTTCATTTTGCAAATAGAGGCCTCTTAGAAAGAAATTCATGTATTGCGTTCCCATCTATCCCTTTCTGCTGTATTTATTTACCTGAAATTGATAATTGGCACGTCAAGACTCATCTCTTTATGCTCGAAACTATCCCTCAAACAACCAAGCCCACCATTTTGCTACCACACAATTCCATTTCTCCTATATGCTTCTTCCTCTTGCCAGAATGAATTCCTCGGCCTTTTCTTTTCTTTCAGATTTTGTTCTTGTTTTGTTGCTCTTCATTCACGTTCCTTCATCCTCGAGCAACGATGACCTGTTCACTGCCTGTAGTAAAAAGTTTGAATGTGGGGGTGTTTTCGCGGGTTTTCCTTTCTGGGGAGCAGTCAGGCCACCCGCCTGTGGCTTTCCTGAATTGGAGCTCAGGTGTGAGGATAATGATATCACCAAGATGAATATCAGTGAGGTTGCGTATCGTGTTTTGGAAATCGATCAGGATGATGGAACTCTCAGGATTGCAAGAGAGGACTCCTTTGCTGGATTGTGTCCACCTCAATTTATGAACAGCACGTTCAATCCTAAGGTTTTCGAGTCTGATGAGGGTTACAAAAATCTTACATTAATTTATGGTTGCAAGGATGCTCCTCCAACCATACCTGGTCCTGGTATACCTTTCACTTGCAAAATAAATGAGGTTAATGATCAACGTGGTTATATCCAAGAAGGAGATACTGGTCCAGGGGAATGCAATCGTAGTGTCTTAGTGCGAGTTTCTAGAAGAGAATGGCCACCAATCTGGAATCTGCAAGCTTTGGAAGAACACCTGAAAAAAGGATTCGAGGTAAGATTGAAGGTCGATAGGGATGCGTGTTGGGAATGCAAAATGTCTTCAGGAGTTTGTGGTATTGACGATGTAACTAATCAAACAACTTGTTACTTTCCAAATCAATCAAGTGGATCAAGAACATGCGCTCCTCCTGGTTTCACACCAACTCCTGCTCTTCCATCTCGAGGTATGTACCTGAACTTCTCCTCGAATCAGTTTATGATGAACTCCAGTCACTTGTTGATGCTTCACACACCTTAGTTCCGTTCCTGTTTTGTTATTTTAATTTTATTTTAAATAGACTTGGACAGAAGTAAATATCAATATGATGATGATGATGATTTCTTAGAACCACTTGAAGTGTTTATTAGGGAGGCTCAAACTGCAGAACTAGACCATGGGAAAATTATATGTGATTTTGTCAACTAATTGATCATAGCTAAGAATTTAACTTGTCTGCTTTAAGAATTGCCTAAATTATTTATTCATTCCTCGTTTTATTAGAAAAATTATTAGTTAGTCCATCTGATTAAAAAAAAAGACAATATTATATCCCTATGTTTTCATTTCCATGATATTTTAATCTCTTCCCTAAATGTTTGTTAATTATGTGCTGAGTTGTCACCAATTTAACTTTTTTTTCTCAAAAATCCCTTTTTAAATTAAAATAATTATAAGACTCGATTTAAGGTCGATTTTCTTAGTATTTAAATCGTGGTTTAATTGAGTTGACTCAGATAAATCTAAGTTTTTTTTAAAAAAAATTCTTTAAGGAAGTTGTATTGAGATTTTTTTTTAAAATTAAAAAATAATATTATTTTAAAAAATTTCTAGGTTAAGCGATTTATAAAATTGACCTAGGCAGAGCAAAAATTATAAGTACGAATTTTTACCTTAGCTTGCATGGATATTCAAGGGAGATGAGATGGTGATTTAGGAAGGATCTTATCTGACAAACAACCTAAACCCCGAAGAAATAATTAATTATTCGAATGGAATTAGCAAATCTAATCAACATAATAGAAATTACAGGGAACATTTGATAATTAAAATATGGGGGAAAATAAGGCAGGGTAACAACAGGAAATTCACAAGGTGATACAGAAATTGAGTCCATATCAGAGACTTGGTCTTTCTGCAGATGTCATTTTCTTCATTGTTCTTTTTCCTGGAATAATCTATCAGCTGAAACTTCAAATTCCCACCTCCTGTTTTCGTCTGATTTGACTTTAGGTGGCATCTATGAAATTAATTTTAAATAATTCACACTTTTACTCTAGGAATTTAAACATACATAGGGCACCGTAACATCACAAAATTCTTTTTCCTTGATTCGTCATCATACCATAGATATAAACTTAATCAGCCAAAATAATAGCACAAAGGATCATATCTATATAAGGTTACAGTAACTCATAATATTTACAATAAATTATATTTAATTTTTATATTTTTATAATGTGAAAGTAGTGATGTGTTTATGACTCTTTTTTTTATATAGATTTTCATTTAATAAATTCATACTTGGAGCAACAATTAGGATCTTAAAAACTAAATAATCTAAAGATATATCATGAAATTTGATTATTGAATATTTAACGTGGCGGTTTACAATTTATGAAACTAAACGCAAAAAAAAAACACTTAATAAATCTAGATAAACAAACAATTTGGCTAAAAAAAGTCATTTTAAAATGAACACGCCATGCTTTAAAAAATAAATCAAACAACTAAATATTTAAATAATAATTATTATTATTATATTTTAGTGATAGGGAAAATTGAACAATTCAATTACTCATAGTTTGATAACAATTAAGATCTTAAAAACTAAATAATCTAAAGATATATCATGAAACTTGCTTCAATGTGGTCATTGATGTTTCTGGCTTTCATGATTTTTTTGCAGAGAAGTCGTCTCGAAACAGTGCACTCGA
>Ga0325403_1003233_pt1 | contig 14802 bp, 7 predicted proteins | sample PopdelMetagenome_19_FD_205665 | JGI IMG/M metagenome (GOLD analysis project Ga0325403, IMG submission 205665) | Populus deltoides microbial communities from Bellville, Georgia, United States - Xylem-PdKOR-R4 | ecosystem: Host-associated > Plants > Phyllosphere > Stem > Wood/Secondary xylem...
ATGAATTTCATAAATTTTCTTGAATGCTAACTCTAAATTTTGAATATAAAAAGTCAAAAAACGAAACAAATCCCTTTTAAAATGGCGAAGGGGAAGAATCTAATGTTTTGGAACGACCTATGTGAACTTGGCATATATCAATATATCTACTTGAATTAAAGGGGTTGCCCAGATTGATTGTTAAGAGTTTTTTTTTTTCTTAGATTTAAGTTTTTTAACTTGGCATGTATCATCGAGGAGAATTTATTAAATTCTTTTGAAAATATTAGGCTAATATAGGAAATATATCTTTAAAAATCACTAAAAAATTAATTCTAGTTTACAAGCAACTTGTCCGTCAGAAAAGATACAAGTCATTTGTGAATTGAATTAATTTTTTTTAATGTAAAAAAAATATTTAAGTCATGAAGAACTATTTAGTATTATTATTAAATCTGGTTTAGTGTGTCAAACTTCAAAACTCCTGACCGAACTCCTTATTTAGTCATATTTCAAATTAAATCATGTAAAATTATTCTAACGTGACCCAACCGACTTGGTGGATATAAAGGCTAAAAAATAAAAGAAAAAATAATGACCAAACTAAAAGTAGAGAGAGATCAAGAGCGCTAGTCTAAAGACAACATGAATAATTAGTAAAAACATAGTTTAACTTTTAAAAAAATTTCAAGATGATTTTTTTTAAAAACAATCAAATGGTGATATATTGGATTGATTCGGGTTACCGTCAAACTTGTGACTAAGATCATGAACTCCACTAGATCTAATAACAATTAATTATATGATAAAAAATATGAAGATCAGCTCAAAACCAACTAAATATTGAATGAAAAAAATGAAAAAATAAATTAAAAAAATATAACAAAAACTCAATGTTAAAATATGAAACTTGAGAGAGAGAAAAATTTAGGACATGTGCATGAAATTGGATTATAACACCCAAAATAAAAATCTTAGCATTGGAAAAATATTTTAAGCCTTTAACTCAGGAATACAAAATGAAATTTTTTCTCTGCATTTAATATCAGTAATCCATGTTGGCATTTTAATCTAATGGTTAAATTCAATTTGTTATTTAATACATTCATATACATTACACATATCATACAATAATGATTGATGTTTCTAATTCTTATCAAAATTTCAGTAAAGTCTTTTTTGTTCAGGTAACCAAATAGTTTTTTTCTATTTTAAAAAAACCTGCATAATCGAATCTCGCACACAACAATTCATATCCAGGTATTGGACCTGAAACCATTCAATCAATCAATTTATAATAGTACACACCTATTTAAGTTCATAGAGTATATTTAAACAATTTAAACTTAACTTTTCATCAAGAGAGCATTTCATTACAAGAACAACATTATAAATACTTATTCATATTACAATCCCTGTTCATTTGAATTACAATATACTACTAAGAACTCACATAATATTGTAACTAAGAAAATTAGAGCCTTGTCTTAACATATGATATTCCATATCATGAACATGCAAAACATAGACATTTAAATAAAATATCTATCACAACACAATTAAAGTATGTTAGATACAACATGTACATGATTTTTCATGGAACAAACCTCCATAATTTCTTTTGATAATAACAAAATCGACTCATTTGTCATAATTTCTACTAACCTTGAGTATTGTATAGTCACTTTGTCAAGGTAATTCCAAGTTTTATCTTTTCATCCAGAAATTATATCTTGTTCATAAATCCATCCTAGAAACTTTATCTATCGAAGCTCACCATAAGGTTTTATTAATGGTAAAGGCCTATTCCAAGCATCCTACCCTATACTATTAATTTATCAAGGGTAAATTATCATTTGTACTCTTAGCTCTATATGTTCCTTAAGGAATTCAATCCTTTACTAGTATCGCCCTTTAATTTTAAATAAGTATAATTAATGATTTTTTGATTTCTATTTTTCATAATGAATCTTTAACATTGATTTAACTTGATTTAGTTTGAGCCAACATATCATTAGTCGTTCATCTTACAACAAACTTTTATCTACACATGTCTTCATATGCATCAATACACTTATTTGTCCCTTGGATACAAGCATAGATGTCCATGTTCTTGTCTTATTGGGCCACTAATTAGTACTTAAAAGTGCATTCTCATTAAGGCTTTATATCATCATATTGCACTAAAGTATCATTAAATTCCCTAACTAAAACATGTTTTATAATAACAAGTCTGATAATATAATATATCTTTAATTTATGGTAAATGCTTGTTTTGAATGCAGTTATATCTCACAATTCAAAGGATTGATTGATGTGATTAACTATTGAAAGTGAAGAGATAAAAAGAGGACTAAACTTAGAGAAAAGATGCTGGTTCAATTCAAACTGAAACACCATTCAGTTATTGGGTTATAACTGGAGCTGTAGACCTTGAATTTAGGTCTGCTTTATATGTATGGAAAGCTAAGACATAGACCTAAAACTTTCAGGCGGAGTTCAAGACTCAATTTTGCCGTTTTCAAGTTCAAATCTTAGCATCAACGGAGAAGTCAAAATATGTTCTACAGCTCAGACACTATTCAGTTTTCAGCTCATATCTCGAGTTCTAGAAGTCCAAATGAGCTCTGGTTTTTTTTGTTAGAAAGCTGAGACAATTGCCCACAACTTTCATGTGTAAAATGGGCTCCAATTCTGATATTAGCAATGATGTTTTGGCCAGCCAACAATATCAATAACCAACCAACAATATCAATAACCAGCCAACAATGTCAAAAACCAACCACTAAGTCAATGGTTGGCCACTAACTATTTTCTTTGTCAACCAATCAGTAGTTTCGAATTTTAGCCTATAAAATGAGGTATTTGCCATGTATTTAGTCATCTTGGTTTTCAGATCAAGATCATGTTCTTGCTTTCTTTCTTTATATTTTTATAATGCTTAAGTTTTGCTTTCATTAATCTCTTGTTTATGCTTTTCATCATAACTATGTTCTTATCTAGTTTATTTATGTTCTTCTTCTTCATTATGTTTAGCTAAGTTTATTATGTCAAGGTAAAAAGGTTTCTCTAATGGTGTTAGAATATGTATAATATAAACTCAACATGGACTTTAATGTTTATATCCAAGAAAGTTTGCTATTAACATGTCTTATGTTTTTATCTTACTAATTATTAATACCTTGCTTGTTAAATGACTATCTAGATTTATGTTGTATAACACTTGGTACATCAAATGCTTGATCATTCATTGTCTTCAGTCAACATCGTTGTTATGAGAGGAACTTGATTTGTTGTTAACATAAGTTAGCATCATGAATACCTGACAATATTTAAAAGTATTGTTGTTACTTAAATAAGATAATTAATATGATCATGTTAACACTTTGTAATGAGCCATTAACGATAAATCATCCGATTAGAACCTCCTTTGTGTGTGGTTTCCAATTGAGTAATAAAAAGAGTTTATATTATATTTATTTAAAATACCATTAGTAGATCATCTAACCTTGACAATTGTTTTTATCATTGTTTAATATTTTCATCATTAACACATCTCAGAGTTCTCTTCAACATCAATATCATTATTATTATTTATAATTTATATAGTTCACCTCTCTATGGTTCGACCCCGGTCTTGCCGAGTTATGTATTACTTTGACACTCCTGCACTTGGGATAAGACATCAACTCTTTGATCGTGTCAAGTTTTTGGCGTCGTTGCCGGGGAGGTAAGTTATTGAATAAATTATATATTTTCTTTTCTTTTCACTTTTATTTGTTTCTCTAATTTTTATTTCTTCTTCTTTTTTTTCTTTGTTTTTCTTTCTTTCTGCACTTGCATGAGAGTTTGGACACGTACATTAAGTGGTAGACTTTCTAGGAAATCCTCATTTTTTTCAGAAAATAGTGTCGACGAAGATAACGAGTCAATTCATAATGAGAATAATGAGAATAATCGTGTTAGAACACTTAGAGACTACATGAATCCAACAAGAACAAGTGCATGATCATGTATAGTTTTTCCTCCTGATGTATCTTATTTTAATTTTAAGCCAGGTATTATTCAACTTTTACCTACTTTTCTTGGCTTAGAATTCAAAAATCCATACTACATTTAAGAGAATTTGAAGAAGTTTGTAACACCTATAATGACTTAAATTGTAGCATAAACACCATCAGATTAAAGCTTTTTCCTTTTTCATTAAAAGATAAAGCTAAAATATGGCTACAAAATCTTAGGTCAGGATCCATTCGTGCTTGGGATAAAATGCAATAACAATTTTTAAAGAAGTTTTTCCCTTCTCATAGAACAAACTCTTTCAAAAGATAAATCACCATTTTCACTCAAAAACCAGGAGAAACATTTTACAAGTGTTGGGATAGATATAAAGACTTGGTTAATACTTGTCCTCATCATGGTTTTGAAACATGGAGATTGGTTTCACAATTTTATGAAGGGTTAACACCTAAAGATAGGCAAATGGTGGAATTAACATGCAATGAAACTTTTGAAAACAAAGACCCTGATGAAGCAATGGAGTACCTAGACTTACTAGCTGAAAATGCTCAAAATTAGGACACTATAGGCACTTGTGAGACACCAGGTAAAACTCAATCTTATACATCTAGTGGAGGCATGTATAACCTTAGGGAAGATCATGACCTTCAAGCCAAATTTTCATCTTTAGCTATAAAAGTTGAGGCACTAGAATTAAAAAAAAAGTTGTCCATTAAAATCTGTTCAAGAAATTATGTGTCAAATTTGTGAAACTAATGAACACTCAATCAATGATTGTCCAACTTTGCCTTCTTTTAATCACCAAAATTTCAGTTGGAAGAGTAGTAATAATAATGCGCAAACTTCACAACCACTATTTCAAGCACATCATAATTTTCAAAATTCTCATGGATATGCACCTCCTTATGTTCCCCATCCTAGAAGAAATCTTCAGGAAAAATTACATGCATTCATTGAAAAGCAAAAGACAATCAACACTTAACTTACTCAAAGCATGACAGATTTTAAAGATACCCTTGCAAAATTCATATTTGCTCTAAGTTTTCAGGAGAAATGTAAGTTCTCATCTCAACCACAACAAAATCCTAATGGGAAATACAATGCAAATGCAAGTAGTTCTAGAAGCCAACACATGGATCAAGTCAAATCAGTCATTACTCTCCACGGTGGTAAGGTTATTGAAAAATCAATTCTTGAACCTTGTGAGAAAGATGATGAGTCAATCTTTGAGGGTAAGGAAGGGGTTAAACCTGAACATTGCAAAGAAAAGATTGCTTCCCCACTAATACTTCCATTTCTTCATGCTATAACCAAAAAAAAGGGAAGTCAATCACGATTCTGAAATTTTTAAAACTTTCAAACAGGAAGAAATCGAGGATGAAAAAGGCACCAAAAATATTGTCGCGGATCATTTGTCAAAATTGATAATAGATTCAATATCTAACATCACCCTAATTGATGATTACTTTCCAGATGAATCTTCACTTTCTATTGCTTCAATACTTTAGTCTGCTAATATTAACAATTTTATTGCTTCAGGATTTTTGCCAGCTCATTTGGATACCTAAGACAAAAGAAAGTTCTTGAGCGGCGTGCAGAATTTTTATTGAGATAACCCTTACTTATTCAAATATTGTCCTAATCAAATATATCAAAGATGCATTTCTGACAATGAGGTAAGTAGTGTCATAAAATTTTATCACTGTGAAGCATGTGGGGGTCATTTCTCATCAAGAAAGACGACTGCAAAAATCTTACAATGTGGATTCTATTGGCCCATCATGTTCAAATACAAATATGCATTCTGCAAAACCTGTGAAAATTGTCAAAAGGTGGGATTTATTTCAAAACATAGAGAGTCTTTAGATAATCTTCTATTGACTCTTAAGTCTCATCATAGTGGAGATGTGCATCGTGCAATTCATGATTTATGGCCCCATTTTCATAAAGAACATGATCGACTTAGTCTTGGGAATTTAACTAAAAAAGACCCTGTTTGTCAGTTTTTAAGAAAACTGGATGGGAAGCATATGCCTGACCTATAGAGAGTGTTTAAGCCGTTCTTGGACATAAAACCAAGGGAAGATGTGAGCCACAATCACAACTACGATTTAAGCCTTAGGTTGTAAAAATTTATGTATTTTGGTTTTATTAATAGCATAATATTTGTGTTTTGTTGTTTCTTATATTTGTTTAAGTGTGTTTCAGGTTTGTTAGTAGTCGTTATTTTAGGTGATGTCTTCTATACTCTATCTTTCTGTCTTAGAACATTGAGGACAATGTCTCGTTTTGTTTGGGGGGGAGGGTAGTAGTTGACAAAAAAAATATTACTAATTGTGTTTTCTATTATTAAAATTATTTGCAAAACTGTTGTTACTAGGATGGCAGAGTAAAGGAGGAACTTTAGTAACTCTTGAGACGCATCTTAGTAAACATTCTTAACAAGGTCTATTAGAATACTTCTTGAAATATTCAGGTTTACAAACTCTCACATTGTTATCACTTGATTCTGCTCATATACTCATTTAATAAATATTCCTAAACCTTCATTTTCACACACACACTTTAACATATGATTGTGGGTTGCACATTGGATTATTACATTAGTTATGTTCTTTTGTTAAAGGTAACAACTAAGGGAAATGGATAATATATAATATTAAAAAAAACAAAAACAAAAACAAATTGATAATAAAATGAATAAATAAAAAAGTAGATAAGTTTGGTTTCGTAGCCTCTTTGACTTAAGCAATTAAGCCTGAAGGGGTGTTTTAACACCTAGTACCCTAAAGTCAATTGACTTGAGAGCTATTGGCTCAGTGCTTGTTACATGGGTTGAGGAGAAAGCTTAAGGGAGTCAAACATTGCACTATCTATATATTAGTATCTGTAACCCGAGTTACTAAGCTCGTAGGGGTGTCTCAATATCTAATGCCCTAAGACTAACTAGTATGGGAGTCATTAGCCGAAAGCTCGTTACATGGGTTAAAGATGCATTGTGTTTTAAGTTATATGTATATATACCAAAATAATAATAATAATAATAATAATAATAATAATAATTCTAACTCAAGGAAGTTAACCTTAGAAAAACATTAGAACAGAATATTGTTTTCTTCCAATAAAAACCTCATCATCTATGTTTTCATACATTAAGCACATAAAAAGAAGGTTTATTAATATCTTGTTTAAGAAGTATAAAGCAGATATATAAATGAGAGTTTGTTTATTTGGATAGATTAATGGAAGTTAAATGATGAATGTCTTACTTTGTGGAACTTGCAAATTGTTTTTTTATTTTAACGCTTTGATTACTAGGGACTAGTAATAAGCTAATTGAGGGGTGTGATTAGTACTTAAAAGTGCATTTTCATTAAAGTTTTATATCATCATATTGCACTAAAGTATCATTAAATTCCCTAACTAAAACATGTTTTATAATAACAAGAGTCATAAATTGATTAAACAAGAGTCCAAGGGTGTTTCTTAGATATTTTGGGTTAAAAATAGGTTGAAATAGGTTTTTTGGTTGAAAAAATAAGAACCCTATTCAAAAAATAATTTTTGCATTTATGTTTGATTAATACCTTTTCTTTGCGATTTTTTTACTTATTTAGCTTTTTTAAAAACAATTATTTTTAAATTATATTAAATATTATATAAATATTAAAGATAAATTAAATTTTTATTAATAATAAATATATATTTATGTGAATATAATAAAATCAAGTATAAAAACAGACGATAGATGACGTGAGAACTCAATCCCATTCCATTTCAGAATCAAAATGGGGAATATTTCCCGGCTCACAGGTGCAAGAAAGGTTTTCGCTTAGGCTGTGGCATGTGTATATTGAATTCTTCGTTTCGAACAGATCCATTATCCCGCTTGACAAAATGAGAGATGAAAAAAAAAAAAAAAAACCCATGATTAATAAACCAGAGAAAAGGACTAATCAATGGTTTAATTTTCAATTTCGAACAACATAGTATAACATACATTGCAAAAGTCAAGATTTTTATTTATAGAATTTCGATCCTTTTTATTGCGGAGAATTTCCCATTTAACTTCATCAACATATGTTATGCTATTAATTATAAAAAAAAAATAAAGATTTGAACTCGTAATTATTATTGTGAATTCGTTAAAATATAAAAATATCTCAACTTAAAATTAACATCCCAAATGGCATACAATGTCCATGCATTTCTTCATAGACTGCGCAGGATAAATAACATATGATTTCCATGGCATGGTAGGTTAAGGTTTGCTCAATTGAGTCAAATTCCCATGCAAGTCAAAAGGCAAGGAAGTAAGCAGTGATACTTGAAAAAATGTTTTGTTAATTACTACTACAATCTTGGAGGCTGCAACACCGATCAACACGATTTTAACTAAGAAAATTGATCGAGTAATTAATTATCTAGCTAGTCTTAATTAAAACCTTATATTATATTGGGTCATTTTCGTATTATACAAGCACACGTACGTCTAGTTAACTTGTTTGAATTTCATTTGGTCTCCGATATTATTCTCCCAAAGTTTGTAAGCTTATCATTTTAATAATCAAAATTACTTAATTTGATAATTAGTCAACCACACATTTTGAATATCGTTAATTAAATGATGATGTGAGCTCCAATTGCATTGATTTATGCGATCTTGATGTGAACGGTGTGGTCGAGATTCTTTAATATACCTAGACATGAGATTCTTTATATATATATATATATATATATAAAGAATCTATTAAATGATGTTAGATTTTTTTTTCTCGAGTGATCTTAATTAATTGTGTATCTTCTACATTAGATCTAAGTTTTAAGGCTAACATTCAGGAGAATTTATTAAATTCTTTTGAAAATATTAGGCTAATATAGGAAGTATGTTTTTGAAAATCACTAAAAAAATAATTTTAGTTTACATGCAAGTTGTCCGTCGGAAAAGATATAAGTCATTTATGCAAGTTAGGGAGACTTCTCATATATTATAACTAGATTATTTTTCATGCTATGGTGTGAATCAAATTAATTTTTTTAAAATATAAAAAAAGAATAGCTAAGGCATGAAGAATTATTTCACATTGTTATTAAATCTGGTTTAATATGTCAAATTTAAAAGCTCTTGACTAAACTCCTTGTCTAGTCATATTTCAAATTAAATCATGCAAAATTGTTCTAACGTGACCCAGTCGACTTAGTGAATATAAAGGCTAAAAAATAAAAGAAAAAATAATGACCAAAATAAAAGTAGAGAGAGAGATCAGGCGCGCGAGTCTAAAGATAACATGGACAATTAGTAAAAACATGGTTTGGCTTTTAAAAAAAAATTCAAGATGACTTTTTTTTAAAATAATCAAATGGTGATATATTAGATCGATCCAAGTTAACCCGTCAAACTTGTGACTAGGATCATGAACTCCACTAGATCTAATAACAATTAATTATATGATAAAAAAATATGAAGACCAGTTCAAAACCACCTAAATATTGAATGAAAAAAATGAAATTTTTTTAAAAAATTCAATGTTGAAGGATGAAACTTGAGAGAGAAAATAATACAGGACATGTGCGTGAACTTGGATTATAACACCAATAAAAAAAAAATCTTAGCATTGTAAAGATATCTTAAGCCTTTAACTCAGGAAAACAGAATGATTTTTTTTTCTACATTTAGTATCAGTAATCCATACTGGCATTTTAATCCCATGGTTAAATTTAATTTGTTATTTAATACATTCATATACATTACAAATATTATACAATTATGATTGATGTTTTTAATTCTTATCAAAATTTCAGCAAAGTCTCCTTTGTTCAAGTAACCAAATAGTTCTTTTCTTCTAAAAACCTACATAACGATCAAGGAGAGTTTCAAATCCCATACATAACAATTCATAATAGTTCACACCTATTGAAGTTCATTGGGTACATTTAAACAATTTAAACTTAACTTTTCATCAAGAGAGCATTTCATTATAAAAACAACATTATAAATACTTACTCATATTACAATCCATGTTCATTTGAATTACAATATGCATTGCAAAAGTCATGATTTTTATTAAGAGAATTTTGATCTATCTAATTGTAGAGAATTTCCCATCGTCAACACATATCTATATGATATTTAAGTTGTTAAGTTATACGAGTTCATATTATATCATGTTATTAATTATAAAAAAAATAAAAATTATAAGATTTGATTTCATTGTCAATAACAATCTAATATTATATTAAAAAATTATTTCAATTAAAAAATTTAAATTATTAAATGAGATTTTGTTATCTAATTTATATTATTTTTTAATATTAATTAATAAATAAATATAGCCGTGGCAACACTCTTGAAATTAACAAGTAAAAACTATTTTTATAGACCATCAAACTTGGAGATTTTTTCCTGTTATTGTCAATCAAAAGATTAGCGTAACTTTACACAGCCAGTCTCATGTTGACTAATTAATATTGAATTCAAGGTTTTGATTTAGCAAAAATCAAGTTGGGGAGGCAAGTGATGCAAATCTTTCCAATCTCAACTAAGCCTAATATAAACCAAAAACTGCCAATGAAACACAGTCAAACCAAGAAAAATCCCAAATGGCATACAATGTCCATGCATTTCTCCATAGACTGCGCAGGATATATATATATATATATATATATATATATATATATATATATGATTTCCATGGCATGGTAGGTTAAGGTTTGCTTAATTGAGTCAAATTCCCATGCAAGTCAAAAGGAAGTAAGTAGTGATACTTGAAAAAATGTTTTGTTAATTACTACTACAATCTTGGAGGCTGCAACACCGATCAACACGATTTTAACTAAGAAAATTGATCCGAGTAATTAATTGTCTAGCTAGTCTTAAAACCTTATATTATATTGTGTCATTTTCGTATTATACAAGTACACGTACATCTAGTTAACTTGTTTGAATTTCATTTGGTCTCCGATATTATTCTCCCAAAGTTTGAGCCGGTAAAATCCCTTTCTTTCATAGTCTTGAACCATAGTCTGCATTACATGCTTTGAAAAACTCTTTTTGATCAAGTAAGCAATCTGAGCTGATAAATGACGCTCTCAAAGCTTGAAGAGCCTTTTCATAAGAGTCATTGCTTCATGAATTAAACTATTAGTTATTATGCATGCTGATAAAATAAGAGCTAAAAAAAAAACAACCTTTTTTGATAAAGCCTGAGATTTGACGTGAGCATCTTGTTTTTGAAATTCACACAAAGATCACCTCATCACAGACCATCAAAGATATACCCAAAATTAGAATTTAAAATGGATAAAGCAAAACATGGGAAAATGCCATTTTAATCCTACATTGGGTCAATTTTTGTTTTCAAAATACATGACAATCAAGAAACGGTGTATTTTGAATAACATGTGTTGGATAATTGATCAAAAAGCTTGATTTTCAAAAGGACATCTCTGATTTCATTTCAACAAACTAGACTTTGAATAGACATGATCTTTGAAATGTGAGAATTGATTCCAGAATAAGGAAGATTTTCGAACAAAGAAGAACATCGATTGAGTTTGCCAAATCTTTGACATAAATGACATTAACACTTCTCAGCACTCCTTGAGAAGTGGGACTGATGCAACCATATTATTCGATAGTTTTACCCATATTTAACTAGTGTTTTGCCTATGTTTTATATATGTAATGCCTTGATATTCTTTGTTTTATGTTTTAAAGATACTTTTGGATGAAAGATGCAAAAAGAAGTAAATTAGAGGTATTTGACAGATTTAACTTTCAGTCGATGTTTTGTGCAGATCGTGAGCTCTAGAGGTCAAAATAAAGTGATTCTAGTGGAATTAAAAAGGTAACATCCATACCTTTCTGGAAATATAAGGCAAGAAAATAAAATAAAGAAGAGCATGGAAATCGCAGCCTTCAAAGTCAAATATCGCAATTTGCCAATGTTGACCTTCAGTCATTCCGACTTGAATATCTGGAGCTAGAGAAGTCCAATTGATGCAAAATAAATTCTGTTGGATTCCTGACTCAAAGTCCTATCAACACTCCAAATTTCAGCCAAAAAATATGTCATATGAGGGAGATATTATTTTTCAAAGATGACAACTAAATTCTGCCAGCAAACAGGTTTCGTGAAGAAACGAATCCAAATTATATTCTGAAGCATCTAAACCGATATCCAAGTTTTTATTTCAGCAATTTAGCTCCTCTAAGTCAAAGCTTGAAGATTTCATTCAAGGATATTTCTCATTTTTTAGGAAAATAGTTATTGAAATACTTAAATGTAAACTGTCTATTTAAGGGAGGACTATTTTGTAAAATAGAGACTAGGGTTTCCTATGATATAAAAAGAATGAGAGAAGAGAAAGGTAGCAACCATCCAAGAGGAGAAAAACGCCCCGCTCCTCTAAGAAACTCGAAATTATGCATTCTTCCTTCTTTTTGATTAGTTGTTCAACAAACATACAAAGCTAAACTCGTTTTCTTGGTTGCAAGGACACTGAAACCTTCGGATTTCAAGAACTCAAGAACTGTGAGATTTATTTTACCTTTTCTTTTCAGTTTATATGATGAATATGTTTGTTCTCCTATGTTTATTTCTCCTATGATTGTTTATTTTAATTGCTAGAGCAGACTCTAAATTATTATTGTTTATTTCTCCTATTGCTAAGTTTGATATCAAAACTGGAGTTGTGGTATATGAACTTGTGAAGCAACTGAGTTTAATGATTGTGGCGGATCTACGTTATTAATATTAGGGAGAACATTCAATCAAATCAAACATAGACTGTCGACAGTTATGTTTTCTTGATTAATCAGCTTATCTAGTTCTTAAGGCTGCCATTGAATTAAATTACTAGTACAGACACTGTGGTTGTTTGATGGTTATGGTTAGTTATACGGCGGATCCGTTAACTAAACAATGTTAAGAGATAAATCTTCAGAATATAAATTGATATTTTGTTTCCATGATCAGTTCTTATTTTTGTAGGTGGATGTGTGCTTGTGACTAAGGTTTGTTCTCTTGATAATTTTCTGATTTTATTAAATTTCATTTAATAGGTTTCTGTTTTGTTTTGCTTCAGCTTAGATAACGTCCAAATCCTCCCAAATTGCATATCATCTAGCATAAAAATATGTATTGAACCTTCCTCGTGGGATCGACCCCTTGCTTGCTCTATATTATCTTGTGTGTTGTATTTGAAGCTAGGATAATTAATTTGTGTGACTGCGACATCACAACAAGGATAGTCAAGGGCAATGCATTTAAAACCTGAAAAGTAAGAGAAGCAGAATTCAGATTAACTAGGGGCAAAGAAAGAATTAAATGACAAGTCAGCAAAGTCCACTAAAGTTATGATTAGCATCTGGTAATGACAAGAATCTCCTGCGAGCATATTCAGATCAACTAGGGGCAATGTTGTTCAAAAACATCCCGTGACCTAGTGAACCCTCGTCAGCAATCGACATACAAAGGTGTACTTGAAGAACCTTTTCATGTCATCATCCTTTGAAAAACTTATATTGATCTGTATGGGTATATAGTTGCATTTGAATGAATGAAAAAAGGATGCAATTCACCAAGATGGAAAGTGGCACAAAGATATATTTGAAGGACATCTTCATGCTGTCATTCTTTGAAAACGGGATATTGATCGATGTGGGTATATAGTTGCATTTGAATGAATGATAAAAGGAAGCAATTCACCAAGACTGATTCTGGAGCAAAGATGTACCTGAAAGATATCTTCATGTCGTCATCCTTTGAAATATGAATATCGACCGATGTGGCATACAATTGCAATTAAATGAATACTGAAAAGATGCACACCACCAGAACTAATGGTGGAACAAAGATGTACGTGAAGGACATTTTCATATCATCATCCTTTGAAACATGACTATTGACTGATGAGGACACGCGATTCAATAAGAATGAATGGTGAAATGAGGCACACCTCTAAGATGGGCTGTGGAACAATGTTGCACTTGAAGGAAAACTATTTTTATGGACCATCAAACGTGGGAGATTGTTTCCTAGAAAAACAAGATAGGTTATTGTCAATCAAAAGATTAGCGTGACTTTACACAGCTAGAGGGCATACTTGTTGACTAATTAATATTGAATTCAAGGCTTTGATTTAGCAAAAATCAAGTTGGTGAGGCATGTGATGCAAATCTTTCCAATCTCGACCAAGCCTAATAAACCAAAAACTATAATACACACACACACACACACACACACACCTAACCATCTATACTTTTCCTTCTAAATATTCATACCTCTTCAACTTTATTATGCATTTTCATGATAATCACTTGAAACTACAAGAGAGGATTACCATACGAGCTGCCAATGAAACACAGTCAAACCAAGAAAAATCCCAAATGGCTTACAATGTCCATGCATTTCTCCATAGACTGCGCAGGATAAATAACATATGATTTCCATGCATGGTAGGTTAAGGTTTGCTCAATTGAGTCAAATTCCCATGCAAGTCAAAAGGCAAGGAAGTAAGTAGTGATACTTGAAAAAGTGTTTTGTTATTTACTAGTACAATCTTGGAGGCTGCAACACGATTTTAACTAAGAAAATTGATCGAGTAATTAATTATCTAGCTAGTCTTAAAACCTTATATTATATTGGGTCATTTTCGTATTATACAAGCACACGTACGTACGTCTAGTTAACTTGTTTGAATTTCATTTGGTCTCCGATATTATTCTCCCAAAGTTTGTAAGCTTATCATTTTAATAATCAAAATTACTTAATTTGATAATTAGTCAACCACACATTTTGA
>Ga0325403_1003234_pt1 | contig 14799 bp, 9 predicted proteins | sample PopdelMetagenome_19_FD_205665 | JGI IMG/M metagenome (GOLD analysis project Ga0325403, IMG submission 205665) | Populus deltoides microbial communities from Bellville, Georgia, United States - Xylem-PdKOR-R4 | ecosystem: Host-associated > Plants > Phyllosphere > Stem > Wood/Secondary xylem...
TCCAACATTAAAGTCCATGTTAAGTTTATATTATACTTATTCTTACACCATTAGTGTACCCTTTTCACCTTGACATAATTAACCTAGCTAGACATAATGAAAGAAAAAAACATAAATAAACAAAATAAGAACATAAATGAGAAAGAAGTTAACTAAGTAAAAAAAAGGAAATGAAAAGCATAAACAAGAGATTAATATAAACAAAACTTAAGTATTACAAAAGAGAGAGAGAGAGCAAGAGCATGATCTTGATATGAACACCAAGATTCCTAAATACATGGCAAATGCCCCCTTTTATAGGCCAAAATTCAGAAATATTGGTTTGTCGACTAATTGATGAATAGGTGGCCACATCTTGACTTGGTGACAATTCTTATCTTCTTGTCTGCCAAAAATGTCATTGATAACGACATAATTTGAACAAACTTCAATCATGAAAGTTCTAGGAAATTATCTCATCTTTCCAGGGTAAAATTTGAGATCATTTGGACTTCTAAAACTCGAGATATGGGCTGAATACTTAATAGTGTCTGGGCTACAGGACAAATTCAGACTTCTTTGTTGTTGCTATAATTTGGACTTGAAAATGGCTTTGTTAAATATTGGGCTCCCATGAAAGTTGCAGGCCTATGTCTTACCTTTCCATCCACATAAAGTAGACCTAAATCCGAGATCTACAGCTTCAGATATGACCCGTTACCGAACAATGTTCCAGTTTGGACTGCACCAACATCTCTTTTCTAAGTTTGGTCATCTCTTTGTCCTTTCAATTTCAATACTTCAACTCATCAATCAATTCTTTCATTTATGTGATAGGCCTACATTTAAGATGAACATTTACCATAAATTAAAGGTATCTTATATTATTAGATATGTTATTATAAAACATGCTTTGGTTAAGGAGTTATTGATACTTCAAGTGCAAAATGATGATATAGAACCTTGATAAAAATGCACTTTTAAGTACTAATCAGATGGTCAATCTGGAAGGACTATTCAAACTCTTGAGGATCTTCTAGGGTCCTGTGTGCTGGAGTTCGGAGGGAACTGGGAAGATCTCCTGCCATTGATGGATTTACTTATAATAATAGCCATCAAGCTACTATTGGTATGGCTTCATATGAAGCATTGTATAAAAGGAAATGTCGTACCTAATTTGTTGGGAGGAAGTAGGAAGAAAAAAAAAGAAGAAGCTTTGGGGACCTGAAATTGTACAACTGATATCTAACAAGGTGAGGGTGATCAAAAAGAGGATGAAAGAAGCCCATGATAGACAAAAAAGTTACGCAGATCGCAAAAGAAGGCCGTTGGAATTCCAAGTGGGGGATAAAGTATTTTTGAAGGTGTCTCCTTGGAAAGGCATCATTCGATTTGGAGTAAAAGGGAAATTAGCCCCAAGATATATTGGCCCTTTTAAGATTAAGGAAAGAATCGGGCCCGTTGCTTATCAATTAGAATTGCCTGTATATTTGGATAAGATTCACAATGTGTTACAAGTGTCATTGTTGCGAAAGGCCAAGATAGACCCCTCAAGGGTATTGCCACAGGTTCCTTCGAAGATTAAAGAGGATTTAACCATGAAAACTAAGCCTGTCAAGATCTTAGATCGAGATGAGAAGTTGTTGAGGAATAAGAAAGTTCCCTTGGTGAGAGTATTATGGAGAAGCTCTCAAATAGAAGAAGAAACATGGGAAAGAGAATTTGAGATAAAGGAGAAGTTTCCCCACTTATTCTCCGACATAGGTACGTAACTTGAATTTCGAGGATGAAATTTTTTTATTATGAGGGGAGAATATAAATCCCGAGATAATCAAGGCTGGATTAAATTAAAGAAAATAAACTAAACTAAAAAGAAGTGGGGGCAAAACGAATACATTTAAAGAAAATAGGGTCTAAATGCAAATAAAAAAAATTATAGAGCATAAATACTACTCTTCTTACCAAAAACAAATCTGCAACTATCGTGAAGAAAGAAGAGGGGGAGATTTGGTATCTATTTTTACAGATCAAGAAAGAAACACCAAATTTCAACTTATCAAAGATTTAGGGTTATAAGTAAAAACAAACACTGGTAGGCAAGGGATTAACAAGAAGAGAAGAGGGGAGGGTCGGCTGTCATTAGAAAGAAAAGGAGGGATCGAGACTTTGATTCGTATCGGGTAAAATATTCTAAACATGACCTTATGAGTTGTTTTAAAGTTGATTATGAATCGATGCCTGATGTTAATTATAGATTTGAGTTCTCTAACTCCAGATATAGTTAAAAATATGAGGAGAGGTCAAACACTAACAGTTCAAAAATGGACAGTAACAATCCAAGTGTTTGTTGATGAGCGATTTTGACTATCTTAGAGGTAAAAATGGGTTCTCCTCAAATCATAGAACTTGTAGCCTCATGTCTTATCTTTCCAACGACATAAATTGTGCTTGAATTGGAGTTCTATAACTCCAGATATAGTTAAACATCTGAGGAGATGTCAGACAGTAACAATTCAAAAAAACGGACAGTAACAGTTGGACAGTAACAGTCCAAGTGTTTCTTGATGAGCGATTTTGACTATCTTTAAAGGAGAACTAGGTTCCCCTCAAATCATATAACTTGTAGCCTCATGTCTTATCTTTCCAACGACATAAATTTTGCTTGAATCGGAGTTCCATAACTCTAGATATAGTTAAAAATCTGAGGAGAGGTCAGACAGTAACAGTTCAAAAAAACAGACAGTAACAGTCCATATGTTTGTTAATGAGTGATTTTGACTATTTTAAAGGCAGAACTAGGTTCTCCTTAAATCATAGAAGTTGTAGCCTCATGTCTTATCTTTCCAACGACATAAATTTCACTTGAATCAGAGTTTTATAACTCTGAATATAGTTAAAAATCTGAGGAGAGGTCAAACAGTAACAGTTCAAAAACGGACAGTAACAGTTGGACAGTAACAGTCCAAGTGTTTGTTGATGAGCGATTTTGACTATCTTGGAGGCAGAACTGGGTTCTCCTCACATAGAACTTGTAGCCTCATGTCTTATCTTTCCAACGACACAAATTTTGCTTGAATCGGAGTTCTATAACTCCAGGTATAGTTAAAAATCTGAGGAGAGGTCAGATAGTAACAGTTCAAAAACGGACAGTAACGTTGGACAGTAACAGTCCAAGTGTTTGTTGATGAGCGATTTTGACTATCTTGGAGGCAAAACTGGGTTCTCCTTACACATTGAACTTATAGCCTCATGTCTTATCTTTCCAACGACATAAATTTCATTTGAATCGGAGTTCTATAACTCCAGATATAGTTAAAAATCTGAGGAGAGGTCAGACAGTAAAAGTTCAAAAACGAGGCAGTAACTGTTGGATAGTGACAATCCAAATATAAAGAAAGGAATGATAAATAGGATTGGACAAAGAACGACAATAATAATGAATGAAATGAGAAAAAAATAAAGTACTAAGAAATGAGAAAAACATATCCTTGAGTAAGGAAAATTTATGAGATAAACCTGTGATTTGCAGGAGGGACCACAGGCGTGGTGCAACAGCAGCAACAGGGGAGCATGAGTAAAGCTTCTATTGCAGGTAGGTGATCCGCACCTATACTTTCTAGTTTAATTCTATGATTTAATAAGTTATTGATGTGAGATGTGAATTACTAAATGTTGGATATTAGGAGAAAGGAGGAAAGTTTGTGTAATGATGTTGATATTTGGATAGTATTCTTAATGTATGTGTATTCAAGGTGAACGATTGTTCTATGAATTGCCAAGTGATGAAATTATAGCTGATAAAGAAAATATGAGAAGTGTGATTTGGGGCGTGAACTAACATACATTTAGTGTATGTTAGGATCCTGGGTAAGGGGATCACCATGTATTAGCTAGCATACATTTAGTGTATGTTAGGATCCCGGGTAAGGGGATCACCTTGCATCGACTCCTACAAGAAGATGATGATAATAGAGAAATTGATATCGGTAATGTGTTAAGCAGAAATAATCATCGATAATATGTCGTGGGGTGCGCGATCACCGGCGCAACGTCGTCTGGCGACGGCGGAGGCTCTTTGTCGTGCCTTCTGTTGTGAGGTGTGGTGTGTTGGGAAGGTTTTTTGGATTTAATCATAAAATTATGATTAATGTTTAGGAGTCGCCACCTAGTATTATGGTCACTAGGAACCTATGGTCTGCGAGAGTCTGGGTAAGGGACTGGTTGTGCAAGTGGAAGACGCATCACCCCCAGTGCACCCTACCTAAGGTAAGCTGCATTGTTGTTTGATTGTTTTTTCTAAGTCGGGTTTCTATTCATTGGTCTTTTCTAAGTCTCAAGGCAGATCTCTCTTCATGAGAGAATCTCTACCTTATCGGGTTAAATCCTAACAGTTCTAAAGTCTGAATTTTAGCATCGTATTTTTATACCTTGTATCTTTAATACTTAAGGGTGTAATTTATCATACAATTTTACACCTCACAAATATTGAAGTCTACATCTGGATCCTAAAAAAAAGATTGGAAAAATATTTTTGATATTTTGGCCAAACCCTAGTGGATGATCATAAACTGGTTATGATATCCATTTTTGGAATTTTTTTAAAAAAAGATGAAAACGATGCAATTTTTGTTTTTTTTAATGAAAAATATGCTTGGAAAAATTTTAGAATTTGGCCGTATGCGACAAAATATTTTTTAAAAAAAATGTTTTGAATTTTTGTTTCTTTTTTGAAATATTTCAGAGAAAACCAGGTATTTTAATATCGGATTTGTATTTTACAGTGTAAATATACAACCCAATATTATGCAAAATTGGTAGAAAAATATTTGAGAAAATCACAATTTTTTCAAAGGATTTTTGAAAAAAAAAATTGGAATTTTTTGATTTTTTTTTTTTTAAAATATATAATATAATATTATATATTATTAAAACATGTGGGTCGGGCCGGCCTAGATAAATGGGCTAGGCGCAGCCTAAGGAAAAGGCGGGCCAACAGTGACCCAAAATGGTTGGGCCGACCTCGGCCCAGAGGATATTTCTCTTTGGGGTGGGCCGGACCCGGCCCATACATATGGTTGGGCCGAATCAGGTTCGACCCATACATACAGTTACTGTTCACATTCTACATGCAACCAAACGGTTGCAGAAGCTATAGATGGGCGGAGTGAAGTGGGAGGCAACCTTGCGGAGGAGAAGGAGTTGTTGTCACTGGCCTGGAGTGGAGCTGGCAGAGGTGCTGGTGGAAGAAATAGTGGCGGTGTTGGCTACTTGTGGCGGAGGAAGAAAGAAGAAGAAAATCTGCAGAGGGAGAGGGAAGACCTCGCGGTGGCTGCCCCTATCGCTGGTGAGGATTTGGGTTCGTGGGGAGGCTTAGCAGTCGTCTATTGGTGGAGGAGAAAGGTTTCTGTGGGGTCTTCAACGGCTGAAGACGTGGTGGAGAGAGAGAGAAAAGAAATGTGCAGAAACCGGAAAAAAAGCTGGTTTTTTTGCTCACTTTGGACCCGATTTTCTCCTCCCTCACGCCATGAACTCCACCTCCATTTATAGACAGTGGGAGAGGGAAATCTTGTCTACACAGGGGAAAACTTTTCAACCCTTGATTCGGTTGGGAAGGATCCCAACCGTTGGCTCAAAGTAGGCATAGTGAACTATCAAATCTGTAGAAAAGTTGCCTGAGTTGGCATGTTTAGGCCGGCGTCGGCACTGATTAATTATCATTCAGACTGAACTATTGATATGGAACTGTAGAGGAACTGCAGAGGATCATTTTCGTGCAAGTTTGGTGAAAGTTGGTGGACATTAAGTGCATTAAATGCACCTGCAAAAGAAGTGACTGGACCAGTTTTTCCAGAAAAATAAAAAAGATAATGAATAGTGACCAAACGACGCGTCGTCTAGTCCTCCTTTTTTTTTTTTAAGGAAAACGGCGCTGTTTTGGCCTAAATTAGGGATTTTAACAAATTCTTAAATTAGTCCTCCAGCTTTCAATTTCTTGCAATTGAACCCCTAATTGACCCTAAACTTTGGATTTAATGCAATTAAGCCCCTGATGAACTTCAATTGGAACCCCAAAGTTACGCGCCTTTTACAATATGATCCTTGGTCTTGGATTTTTTCAATTGAACCCCTAATTGACCATTAAACTTTCAATTTCTTCAATTTCACCCCCGGTTTTTGTCAATTAAGCCTCTAAAGTCTGGCACCTTTTGCAGATTGGTCCTTAGTTGTCAATTTCTTCAATTTAACCCCTAATTGACCTCAAAACTTCAATTTTCTTGCAATTTGGCCCCTAATTTCAATCAATTAACTTGGTAAAAATTAAATTTGGTCTCTTAAAATTCCAATCTTCTCAATTAAGCCCAAATTAGGCTCCCAAACTTAATTTTTCACCAATTAAGCCCCAAATAAAATTAATTTGACCCATTTTAAGTATAATTAAGTGCTTGCACTTAATTAAATCCTTTAATTGGACCCAAATTAATTCTTAAACATAATTAAAATTTAATTTGGCCCATGATTAAATCAAATTGGCCTATTAAAAATTTAATTATGTTATCAGACTTAATTTTTATGCAAATTCGTCCAATAATCATTGGACATAATGGGGTACAATTATCCTTGAATCTCCTCCAAAAATTACAGCTTGATTTTCCGGCCTACTTTCTCCATGTTGCTAACCTTTATTTTATTTTTTATTTTGAAAAAAAGTGAATTTTGAGGAAGAACCGAGAATTGGGTTATGACAACTATGTATTGGCTAGCATACATTTAGTGTATGTTAGGATCCCGGGTAAGGGGATCACCATGTATTGGCTAGTATACATTTAGTGTATGTTAGGATCCCAGGTAAGGGGATCACCTTGCATCGACTCCTACAGGAAGATGATGATAACAGAGAAATTGATATCGGTAATGTGTTAAGCAGAAATAATCATAGGTGGTTTTATGAGATCGTGAATGGAGGTTGATAATAGAAGAGGAAAGAGTTTTTTGTAGTTGAAGGAGAAAAAGTCTCTAATAAGAACCAAAAGGGAGAAGTGAATAAAATATGAATGTATGTTGCCTTTTATAATTGCCGGATATTTGTATTGCTATATTATTGTGATATTCATATTTCAATAATATGTATTTTATTTTCAGGACCATCGCATGCACGTTAGGAGTAGATTCTAGCTTAGGTTCTTCTTTTTTTTGTAATTTAGATTCTAGGGAGTATACCCTTGTATTTGGTAATATTACAACTTTTATTTAACTTAATTTGTATAATTGATGTTTAAACTTGAATAGATGAATTTAATTCGGTAGTTTATATAACTATGTTCCATTAAGCATGTTTATATCTTTAACCATCCATAATTATAATTGTTGTACAATGTATATCATCAACATTGTGGTTGATATGGATGGTGATGTTTATGGGATTGACACCCAGGATGATTGGGCTGAATTGAGTTGGAGATGCGATATATTAAAAGTGTAAACGGGTCGTATGTCAATAACTTGGGACCTCCTGGTATAGGGGGCTCCGTCAAAATTTCGGTAAATTTTAATATGAAAACCATGAATATATATATATATATATAAGAAAAAAAAAATATCTCTCTGTTTTCGGTTGACATAAGAGTGTTGGTTTTATCTCCAACTAGGGGATGTTACAGCATTCCTTAATGATCTTGCCTTAGATAAATTCTTGAAGATTAGGCCTTGGTACATTAGCAAATGAGAACAAATATGGCCTTTTTTTCCTTCTCACTTTGTCTTGCCATCGAAGTACCTCAATAATATTTTGATGGATGGACACAAGTTGGATATGTGTAGCATAATCATTGTTCCAGAAACTAGACTCAATTGACAATTATGACATGTTGTTAGGTTATGACAAAAACCTAAGCTTGCTGCCCTAGTTAGATTCATTATCAGTTTGTCTAATAATATTCTATGAAATCATCCTGGTTATAACTCAATTTTTACCTCTAATTTGTTTTTAAAAAATATCAAAATTCTTCCAAGAAACATCATAAAACAAGAAAATCCAAGAATATATTTTAGAAGTTGATTGGACGAAACGTTTTCAGGTTTTAATTGACAAAATGAATTTTTCGAGGGTTTATTTGAATTAAAATCTGTTTTAATTGAAGGAAATAAAAGACTAAGGACCAAAATTGTCAATTTGGCCTAATTAGGGAGGTTTTATTAGTTCAATTAAGTGCTTAATTGAATAAGTTTTTGTTCTTATAGATGATTTTGACTTCAATTAAAAGGATTTTGAAATTCAGGAACTGTTTTAAGAAAAGCTGAGATATTGAAGGCTTGTCTTGAGTCTAGCTAATGACTCAATTGGAATGTTTTAATTTTTTGGTCCTAATTAAGGGCTCGTGCAAAGAATTAAAAATTAAAGGGGTATTAACATTGAAAAGGAACTAATTTTCAGGGACCATTTTGAAATTCAACAGCGTCAAGCGACATTGTTCTAATGTCATGTATATGACCATCATTCCATCTTTCTTTGTCTTATTCCTCAAAGCTAGAAACTAGAGAGATGAAAAAATAAAAGACCACCACCATGTCGTTTTCAAAAGAGAAACCCTAATCTTTGTGCAGTGGTTTGGTTTGATGGATTTTTTTCTTATTCTCTCTTCTTCTTCCTTTTTTATCAAAATATAATGGTGTTAGTTATCCTTTTTTTGTTGTTGTTGTTGTTGTTATTTGTTTATTTTTAATCTTTTTACTAATTGAATTTTGTTTTTAATTTCATCCCACAACATTTGATTTCAAATTATTTTTATATCAAATTTAGTCCACATTCTTTTAATGGTTATTTCTTTTGTTTTATATCTTTTTTTATTGTATGTTTTTCAATTTCATCCCTTATTATTTTTATGATTTGAAATTTTACTTTGTTTTTTTAAGGTTTGCTTTATATGGGGTTAGTCTTGGGCTCATGACCAAGGTCACGAGTTTTGAAGTCTAACATGAAGCGACTTTGGTCTTTTTTAGGTTTTTTTTCAAATTATTTTTTTCAATTTCATCCTTCAACATTTGATTTATTGGGAATTGGTTTTCGTGTTTTTTTTCAATTTCCTTTCTATGTGGTTATCTTAATCCTGTGTACATAGTCGCAGGGTTAAGGGGTTACCCCGGGTTGACCTGAATTTGTTTTTTAATTTTAAATTCAATTTTGACTTCCAACATTGGGTTGTTAATAATTGAATTCCATAGTTTTATTTGATTTGCTTTCAGGGTTATCCCGATATCACGACTTGATCGCAAGTTTGCTAGCTCAGATAGACTCGAGTTAGTTTTTTTATACATTGTTAAAAAAACATTTTCAGTAAATTTTTGTTTGTATTATTTAACTTAGTTGAGTTTACTAAATGAAAAAAAATGATTGAAATTAAAAGAGAATTACATACTTGTACGGCAAGAAGAATTTAATTTTGACTTTGGGGATATGTGACCCAATCTTAAAGAAACCTACTTGCATTTTATCACCAATTAATCAAAGAGTCTACTATCCTTATATTTTCTTATATATTTTCTATATCAGGCCACCGTTATTCTCTCATTGGAAACCCATCTTGACAACTGCAACGTTATTCTCACTGCCAAAACAAAAGACTTATAAATCTTCTCTTGAATGAATACTAGCACAAAATCCCTTAGAGACCTCTAAGAGGGTGTTGTTGGGGGACCCTTCAATGATCAAATTAGTACGAGGTATTTTGTATGATACAAAGGCATTAATAAAGGTATTAATGTCAAAAATTGTTGAAATACCTCGTACGATGCATTTTGATGAAGTCGTGAGTATGTCGTGGGCCCCAATTATTGTTGAAATGGATTGATGAATTCAAAAATTCTTAAAGCATGGGTCATGATTAAGAGATGGGTCAATTAAATCTATAATTAACTTAAGGCCACAATTAAGAGTATTAAATTGATTAAATGAATAAGGTCACCCTTAAATATAAGCCACGATTATTGAAAGATGTAATGAAGCCATAATCAAAATAAGGTATGGGTTAAATGTATTAAATGGGAAAATAAACCCACAACTTAAGTTAAATATGATTCAAGTGTGCTGAACAAAGTTGATAAACCAATAATCGCAGTTAAATATAAGTTACATGTATTGAAAAGGGTTAACGAACCCTTAACAAAAATTAAGAGTTAAATGTATTGAATGAGATTAATAAATCCATATTCGAGTCAAAGCATTAACTATAAGTATTGTATAGGGCTCATATAAAATATATATTGAAGATAATGAAATGATTCAACAAATGTGGTTAATGTAAAGCATGAGCTATAATTATCAGAATAAATAAATGAAGCCATAATTGATGTAAACCATGAGTTAGGGGTATTGATGCAATTTGATGAAAACAGTCAAGTAAAAGTATGAACTTTGATTAATTAAAATGGAGTAAGGAACATATAGATCGATTCACAAAAAAATTAAATATTGAATGATGAAATATAAAAAAAAAAATTTGATTTTCAAAAATGACTTAAAACAGACCAAAATTAACATGTTTAACCTTCAAAACACATAATCGTGGTCATAAGGCTTGGATTAGCCACATAGAAAGCAAATCCAAAAAAAATGAAACAAAATTCTCAATAAACAAATAGAGTGGTTAAAATAATAATAATAAAAAATTGAAGTCAACTCGGTAAACCCACTAACCCTCACTACCATAAGCAGTGATAACTACAAGGAAAGAAAAGTTAGAGAAAAAAATATAAAGACCAATTCCAAAAAAATCAAATATTGGAAGATCAAATTGAAATTAAATCAATTGTATAGGACCTAAAAAAAGACCAAATCTAGCTCGTGTCAACCTTTGAAACCCGTGACCCTATCATGAGGTCGGGACTAATCCTATAAAAGGCAAAACTAAAAAGAAAAACGAAGCAAAATACTCGATAAAAAAATGTTGAGAATGAAATTGAAAAAGAAATGCAATAAAAAATTAAAATAAAAAAAATGGGGACCAAATTCAAAATAAAAATTAATTGAAATGAAATGCTAGGGATGAAATTGAAAATAAAATTCAATTAGTAAAAGGGAATAATTCAAAAGAATGACCAAATTTGATATAAAAAACAAATTAAACCAAATGATTAGGAAGGAAATTGAATTAAGAGATAAAAATTAAAGAAGATAAAAACACAAAACAAATAGTAATCAAAAAAATGAGAACCAAATTGGATACAAAAAATAAATGATAGGACACCACCATACGTTGACAAGGAGAAGAGAGAGAAAAGATGGAGGAATAGAAAAAAAAAACCCACCAAAAACCAACCACCACTATGTCCCACACATAGGCTGCACCACTAGAAAGAGGACATCAATGTGCTTCGAACGCAGTCACAAAATGCGGTGTTTAGCAACCGTAAGTGAAGAGCATGTGAGACGTTCACTCGCTAGGGCGTGTATGGCTCGCATCCACTACTTTATATATATCTGTGTTTGTGTGTGTGTGTGTTTGTGTGTGACTAAAAGCCTAAATTGCCTCTTAGTCCACATGAGTATAACTAAAAAACCAACAGTCAAAGACAAAAAAGCTCCAACAAGAAAGTTTAATTTTTTTTATTACGAGGGCAGTTAATTAATATCATTGTTCATTACAGAACAAAATGTACATAAAGCCCTTGGATGCAAGTTCGTTTTCCCCCTAAAATGCAGTAATTTAATTGTTTAAGTATTAATGAATTTGGAAAAGATCAATGTGTCCATGTGAAAAAGATCATATGATCCGAATCGCAAGTTATTTGGTTTGTGTAGAGAATGGTGAAATTGTCTTTTCACAGTAGACATTCACATAGTTTTTTTATTTTAGATTATCTGTTAATGTAATATTTATTATAACATAATTTATAATGTGAAAAGATTCATGAAATAAAATTGAAAGGAGAAGAAATAATCATCTTGAGCAAAAGAAATCATCCATTGATGATCGTATTGCTACCATAAGAATAAACTTATTCAACGATGTTGGCCTACTTCCAAAGGTGTAGAATATTCACTAACTCCCCTCACTAACCTTCCCTACATCGATGTTCAGCTTTGCAACCTCTTCTTGAAAGGGGTGGGTTGAGGCACCGGGGATTCTTCTTTGGGTCACATCCAAGACCTTTATAACTTAGGTATGGTGGCTTGTGTCTAATGGTATCGACCACATCTCCGGCTACAAATGTGTTCATCAACAGCATGAAAACCCCCAGAACCAGCAATGCATTAGACGATGCCATTAAACACCAACAATCAATATAAGTGTCGCTTCTTTTTTAATATTGATTTGGTGACAATAATACGCAATGTATGGCTTTTATAAATATATAGCATGCATGCAGTGTTTGCCATTTATAGTTTTTTTTTTTGCGGCAACTTGAATTAATGTGTGGTTGTCTCCTTGCTTCCCAGATTATATGCACTTTTTTAGCTATTTCCTTTCTACCACATAATTTTAAACCTGATATTATGGAGAAGCATGGTAAAATAACATTGCTATCTATAGGGCATTTCTAACCTCTCTTTTACGCACCAAGAGAGTTTTGACACATTGCTATCTATAGCAGTCAAGAAAAAGGAGATGCACACCACAAGCCTTAAAATCCTGCAACCTTTTGGTCTTAAGAGTACTGGTTTTAGAACGAGTCACCTTCATCATGGCCTCAACGGACAGAAGTGGAAGCTTCTGATTAATTTCCTAGCTAAGGATTAGGAAATAAACAAAGAGTGTTTGTTGATTAATGCAATTTCTGAAAAAAATAAAATAAAACAAATTTTATGCAGTGCGGAGAGAAAATGAGATGAGAGAAGTCTATTCTAATCAATAAAAATCTTCAACCATGTTCTTAGCATATTGTACATCGCTTAATGGATTTGATCTCACACGCAAGAGCATATTGTGGCAACATCTAGATTTAGAGATTTAGAGATTGAGAGGATCTTATTCAACTTAATTGGAGACCTTGATCTGCTGAACCGAGGACTTCAATATTGAAATCATGGAAATGTACACCACTTGCACCCCGATGCAGCAAAACAAGAAGCTCAAGAAAGATGTAGATTTTCCGATACCAAGAACTTCACATGAAAAAGTGAAGTCAAAGATGCACAAATTTAACTCAAGGAATGCAAGGATCCTAGGAAGTGCATGACAGACACCCAAGGAGAAAAAAGAGTGCACAAACAGACTTATAGTATATTGTGGCCACGTCTAGCTTTAAAGATAGAGAGGATTTGATTCAATTTAATTGGAGACCTTGATCTGCTGAACCGAGAGCTTCCACACTTCTCGAACATTAGATGAGCCATCTGCAACATCAGCAAACAGACTTATAGTATAGTTCTCGATTAAGAACAAAAGGCTATCTAGTAAGAGCATGATCTGTGCCCTGAGCTGCAACTTAGGTCCATTTCCTTTTCATGCACGTGAGGAAGACATAGATGGATTTGGCTCTAATCACTAGCAAAGAAATGTAGTTCTCCTTCAATACCACCACTTACCTCTTTTATTGCAGAACGGTGAGATCTTATTAAAAGATTGGCATTTACATTGGGAATGGTGAGGCATCGAAGGACTTCAGCATTTAAATCATGGAAATGTACACCAGTTGCACCCCGATGCAGCAAAACAAGAAGCTCAAGAAAGATATAGATTTTCCAATACCAGGAACTTCATATGAAAAGGTGAAGTCAAAGATGCACAAATTTAACTCAAGGAATGCAAGGATCCCAGAAGTCCAAGAGAGACACCCAACCAAAAAAAAAAGAGTGCAACAAAAACAACTAAAGAGAGTTGATGCAATAAAAGAAATGTGTCTCATAACATTTCACAGTCTTCATTCATGATGGCAAAAAAGTTGGTTTTTCCATAATATTCTTAGCTAAAGCTTGACAATGATCACAGTGAATTCCCTTAGACTTACCAGTTTATAGACAAAACCTTAAGTTTAAGGCTAACTTATGTGTAGTGAAACTCATCACTCATTTCTAGCATTATATTTCACAAATAAAAAATAAAATGAGCCCTAGAACCACACTAGGTTCATAACCCAGCTCTCACAATCTTATGGTAGAATAAATGACACAAAAGATCAATAGCTAAAATCTACTAAAAGGAACCCAAGATACATAAAGTTCCAACAATCAAAGTAGCAGCAATTAGACTCATGCATCGACAAGGATTAAACTTAAAGCAGTCAAACACAACAAACTCTATAGCCCAAACCACAATCACTATTTTCTACGGGCTACGCCTGTCGTGTGTGTGTGTGTGTGTGTGTGTGTGTGTGTATATATCTTGCCTAATCAACACATTTTCTTGTGATAACAATTTTACAAAACATGTAAATTTCATTACAAACTAACAATTTATGAAAGTATTGATTTTTTAAATGTTCTACCTTGATTTTTTCGGTGTTGAGCTCTCTCTTCAACATGTTGATCTTATCAGTTCGGGAATTCCTAACAGCTTTCCCTTAGACTTTTGCTTCAGCCAGCTCACTCTCAAGCATTACATGTTCCTTGTCTAACTACTCATATTGCTCAATCCGGCTTTCTAACTTCGCTTGGACTCTTGAAGATATATCGGTCCTTTCTTTGCAATCATTGAAATATGCTTTCAATGTCTCCAATATAATTTTGGTTTGCATCCAGCATGCTCCTAATTCTCCTCGCTCCTTCTCAAATTGGTTTCTGGCCACTTTTTCCTCCTTCAATTGCTTCTCTAAAAACACAACTTTCTTGTCTTTCTCCATTAATTATTACTCCACAAACTTCCTTAATTTCTCTTTAGTAAGGAG
>Ga0325403_1003235_pt1 | contig 14799 bp, 5 predicted proteins | sample PopdelMetagenome_19_FD_205665 | JGI IMG/M metagenome (GOLD analysis project Ga0325403, IMG submission 205665) | Populus deltoides microbial communities from Bellville, Georgia, United States - Xylem-PdKOR-R4 | ecosystem: Host-associated > Plants > Phyllosphere > Stem > Wood/Secondary xylem...
AATAATATTTATAACACAAATAATAATATTTTTAATATTCACACTATTAATTATAATAAAAATAAAAATATTTATAATGTAAATAATTATATTAAGAATTTTAAGGATGATTACAATACAAATAATAATATTTTTTATATCAATATGTTATAATAAAAGTAATAATATTTATAACACAAATAATAATATTTTTGATATGAACACTTTGAATAATAATTTCAAGGACCTAACTTGAGGTTGGGCGCGGACGCATCCGGACCCAACTTGGGGTTGTCATAAGCAATCACGCCTTTTGCTAAGACCCAAGCGCTGGGTGGTGCTTAGGTCTGCCCCTCGCATTGGAGCTATCCAAGCGCCAGGTGGTGCTCAGGGTGCCCAAGCGCCACGTGGTGCATGGGTCATAGCAAAATGCCTGATTATCTTGGGTCTGAGGCAGGACCCGATTGTCTTAGGTGCGACGTCATATACCTAGCTCAATGGGTCTGATGTGACCCAATTCTATAAGGTCTTGATGAAAGATTTTAAATATTTTAATTTTTATTATAATTAAAAGTATCACTATAAAAAATAGTATTATTTTTGTTATAAATATTTTAATTTTTATTATAATTAAAATTATTAATATCAAAAATAGTTTTATTTGTATAATGAATAGTATTTGCATTAAAAAATATTATTATTGTTATTAAAATTTAAAATATTCATATAAAAAATAGTATTATTTGTGCTATAATTTTTTTTTATTTATAATTAATACTATGAGTACTAAAGGGTCTTGATGAAAGATTTTAAATATTTTAATTTTTATTATAATTAAAAGTATCACTATAAAAAATAGTATTATTTTTGTTATAAATATTTTAATTTTTATTATAATTAAAATTATTAATAGAAAAAATATTTTTATTTGTATAATGAATAGTATTTGCGATAAAAAATATTATTATTGTTATTAAAATTTAAAATATTCACATAAAAATAGTATTATTTGTGCTATAAATATTGTTTTATTTATAATTAATAGTATGAGTACTAAAGGGTCTTGATGAAAGATTTTAAATATTTTAATTTTTATTATAATTAAAAGTATCACTATAAAAAATAGTATTATTTTTGTTATAAATATTTTAATTTTTATTATAATTAAAATTATTGATATCAAAAAATAGTTTTATTTGTATAATGAATAGTATTTGCATTAAAAATATTATTATTGTTTTTAAAATTTAAAATATTCATATAAAAAATAGTATTATTTATGCTATAAATATTATTTTTTATTTATAATTAATAGTATGAATACTAAAAATATTATCAGTTTTAGTATAAATAATATTGTTTTTTATTATAAGTAATAATATTATAATAACAAAGGAAGTGCCACGCGGCGCTTGGTCTGCCTTTGAGCCACGTGGCGATTGGGCTACCATAGTCAATCCTGCCTTTTGCCAAGATCTAGACTGTAACAGACTCGACTGTACGACTTGATCAATGTTAAAAGATCTCAACATATGTTCTTAGTTTAAGGGTGATTTTTTTTTTTAAATCTACCAAAAATTCAGCAGAGTTTCGTTTGTATTTAGGACATCTCAAGTTATCGACTGCTATCAATTTACTCAATCAACCCATCATCACAAGGTCCCATAATTTCGGGCCTTATTTCAATCATCATAATTCAACACCTCATACAATATATATATATATATATATATATATATATATATATATATATATATTGTATGAGGATGAACATATCCCACATATCATATCATAAAATTTAAAAGTTAATAATAAGTATTCAAACATTCCAAAAGGGTTAATTACAAGATAACTAAAGTACTATATGTTAAGCTGAACTTTTATAAATACATCAAGGTTTACATAAAAAGCACATTGCATAAACGCGTTAATTCCATTATGTTTAAGTTAAATATTTATATAAGTTTGATAAAGTAAAGTCCTAAACTAATGATCTCCCTGAATATTTGATGGATCTGTTATATAAATAAACATACCATTATATTAATAATATATATATGCTTATGTAATGTATACGAATGAAGTATAAATTTCAATCGGATCCATAAGAATTCTAACATACAACTTATATTTTGTTTGTAAATCATTTAAACCCAATTAACACTTATTTGCATATTCTTAATTTGAATACTTTTATTTACTTGCATGAACTGGATGACTTTGCAAAGTCCAACCTTGATATTTTTAGGCAATTATATTTATCAATTTTCCCAGGTTATTCAAACACGAATACCCTTTACAAATCGAGTCTTCTCATTCGTTCTTGGGCATCCCAATGCGGACATCACTAGCCCAAGCTATTCTTGTAATTCATTTCCCAGCAATCCTATCACGGATACCATTAGCCGAAATTAATCTTGTAAATACGCTAGACTTTATTTAAATTGAATATGGTATTTATTGTAATTGCATTCACTAGAAGAACTTTAAATTGTATAAGTGCAAGTAGGAGGGAAAATTACGCACTTGCTCTGCCTGTCTCGTGACCTCCCCTAACAAAAAATCCAATCCTGGTCGCTCCTCCTGAATCACAAGGAAGTTTTTTGGTTATGATTCCTTCAAGCCGATTATTATAGAGAATCCATATTCATTCATTACACATAAGTTACTTTCTATGCATGTTCATTTCCTCATAATAACATATATACATATATCATGTATATTTCCAGAGTTAGTATCTTAAAGTGTAAATGTTGCATGACTTAGTTCTTTTATATTCTTACATATAGTATTCACGTGAAAGTCTAACGTTACTGTCAAACTTTTAAACTGTTACTGTCCAACCGTTACTGTCTAGACATTGAACTGTTACTGTCTAACTTTTACTATCCAACTGTTACTGTCTAAACATTGAACTATTACTGTCCAATTGTTACTGTCTAGACATTGAACTGTTACTGTCTGAACACTCATCAAATTTTTAACTATATCTAGAGTTCTAAAACTCCGTTTCATGCGAGATTGATCTCGTTAAAAAGCTAAGACATGAGGCTACAAGTACTCTGAGGAAGTAGAACCTAGTTCTGCCTCCAAGATAGTCAAAATTGCTCATCAACTAATTAGTCCTACTGCCCTACAGAGTTAGTCACTACTCAGTCTCGGTTGGTGACCTATAACTAGAGTTCTAAAGCTCCAAATTGAGCAAGATCAGTTTCCTTGGTTAGCTAACATCCAAAACTACAATTTCTATAAGGAATCCAATCCTAATTCCCTTATCTTCCTACCCAAAATCTCACCGAAAGTTAGGAGACAAGTCTGTCTAGATTCATCACCCCCTTCCCTTCACACAATACTTTCACAAACTATATTTTCTGGGTAAATTATTTTGGTTTCACGCCGCTATCACATACCTCACATGAATTAACTTAATTTTAACAACAAATTCCTTTTCATTAATTCATGTCTAAGAACCCTAACCTATAATTCAATATCAAGGCATCAATTCATTATTGAATTTGAAATGAATTTTAAGATCATGTTTAGAACACCTTACCCGGTACGAATTAAGATTTTGATTTTCAACTAGTTGAAGATTTTCAACTCCCTTCTTTCTTTTCTAATGACAGTCAGTTGTCCTTCTTCTCTTCTTGTTCAGTTTTCTTGTTAATCCCTTGCTTACAAGTGTTTATTCCATCTATAAGCCCTTAATCTTGGATGAGTTCTTGAAATTTTAGTGTTTCTCTCTTGATTTTGCAAGAATGGATACAAAACTCCCTATTTTCTTTCCTTTTGGTTGCTGCAGATTTTTGGTGAGGAGAAGAGTATTTATACTCTATAATTTTTCTTATTTGCATTTAGGCCCCATTTCCTTTAAGTGTATTATTCTATTCAATTAAATCCAACCCTCAACATTATCGAGTTTATTTATAATGTCTTGAATTATTTCACCAGGAATTTATATTAAAAAATTTATGAATTCCTATTTTTATTTAACCATATGCATGAATTTTTTCACTTTATTTCTCATGTCGTTAGTTTGCAATTTAAGCAACTTTAATTAATTTTTTTTCCAGGTTTTACATAGACGCCAGGTGGCGCTAGGGTTTGCCCCTCGCATTAGAGTCGCCCGAGCACCACGTGGCACTGGGGTAGCCATAGCCAATCGAGTCTTTTGCTAAGACCCTAGCGCTAGGTGACGCTAGGGTCTGCCCCACGTACTTGAGCCGCCTAAGCGTCAGGTGATGCTCGGATTTGCCCTGCACAAGGGTAGGGCCGCTCATGTGCCATGTGGTGCTCGGTCTGCCTCGCGCAAGGGCCGGGCAGCCGAAGCGCCAGCGCCAGGTACCCGCTCCCCATGGCCTGTAGCCTCATCAAAACTTGTGCTAACAATTTTCTCCCCAACCATTCATTCAATGCCAAATGCACTCGAGCAAAAAGACAACATCATCCCTCCCTTGCTGCCATTACACCCTAGTGTTTTGTGTCAAGGGCTGGGCAGCCATTAAACTGCTCCAATTCACAGTGTTTTGTGTCTATGTAAACAGTAACAGGGGCATTAAGTCTTTTTAGTATATTACATAATATTTTATTAATTAAATTTTAAATATTCAAATAGATATTTATTATTCAATATAAAATAAAATAATAACATGTATTTGAAGAGTGTGTGTGTGTGTGTTTTACATAATACAAATATATATTTTAGGTTATATTTGAATTGAAATTGATGATATTTATATTTTATTTATTATTCATTGAATAAGATAATTATATAAAAAAAACTTCTATAAGTTACATCTTGATTCATCCATTAATAAACAACATCATCAAATTGGTCATGTCGACAATCCCTTGAAAATCAACTTTATTTTATTTTCTCAACTTTCAATTATCTTTCTCTCCACTTTTTTCTCTAACTTTCTCTTTTTTCTTTGAAACTCTCTCTGTTAGTTCCTTAATGCAACTCTGAATTCTCTCATTTACTGCCTTTTCTCTCCAACTTATTCCATTCTTCATGTCCACCTCTCTCTTTCCAAAAAAATCTTTACCGAATTAAACCCATTAATTGTAATTTCTAAACCCTAATTAAAACAAATATTCCTATAATCATATTAAACATGCCAATTCATGTACTGTCAATCTTGTCAGGTTTTGATTGTAATCATCAGGTCTATTCATGGTTCGGTTTGATTTGAACTAAAAAAACCAACCGAACCGAGTTATATTGGTTTTCAAAAATATAAACCGAACCGGATCAAAATTCAGTTCAAACCGAATCGGTTTGATTCAGTAAAATTCAGTTTTTTTTTGTCATAAAACTAGAAACCTAATCGGTTCAATGAAATGGGCTTTTGTGCATTTTTAGTTGATCAATAAAGCAAGATGTTATTTTAGGCTATCGAATCTTGAGAAACATACTCAAGCTGGTGGCATACTCCATCTTGTTGGTGGTGATGCACTATGTTCCTTGGAAGATGATTCTGGAATATATGCTAGTGAGGGGGATAGTGACCTGTCTATTTTTCTTAAAAGCACACATGTAGAATTTGCTTCTTTTTCTGATTTTATTTGTATAGATGTTTGGTCAAGGTATAAATACACTTCATTTCAAGCAAGCTTCCTTGTGGTAATCAGGGAGATGAAAATGTGAGTTTGTGTACGGCCAGAAGTAAAGAAAAAAGAGAAGTTAGGGATGATGGGAGGCTTGTGGGTGGCTTAGCTTTTGAGTTTTGAGATAGAAAGGTGGCTGCAGAATGCAGAGCAGTTGAAAACTTGAAAGGAAAAGGAAGAATGAGATGAATATTCTCTTCTTTGGGCGTCAGCATTTTGTGAGGGTAGGGGAGGGGGGGTTATGTTAGGGTTAGGATAACTTCAGTACTTAACTATTTATATCCTCTTGATTTTTAAAGCTTTTAGGATTTTTTGGTTTGTCTGGTTTGGTTTGTCAGTTTTAGTTTTAAAACTGCAACCGGATTAGACCTGTTAGAATTTATGATTTTGAAAATCAATTTAATCGGTTTTTTATCTCGGTTTGATTTTTTCTATTAATTTTTCTTTGATTTTTTTGGTTTTCTCAGTTGATCGATTTTTTTAAACACTCTTAGTAATCATATTGAACCCATCTACAAATTGTAATTAGTAAAATTGCAAACAAATTTTGATGCTCCTATCACGAGAGAGAAGATGAGACAAATCACTAGCACAACCATGTTGCAATTCTCATCGTGTTTCATCCTCTATATTGCTCTTTCTAAGCAGATATTTTGGAACACAGTATTTCTTAATGTGCAGACACAAAAATGATGCTGCTTTTTTTTTTTCCCTAAGACTTGTTTGATAATCTTAACATAACATGTAGAGAATGGCAAGAGTAGATAATCAAACCACCTACCCTAGTAGAGCTCATCAAATTGCTGGAAGCGGGTGCTTTTTTCTTTCATGATTGGTAATGCAAGGAAGAGAAAGATAAAGATAAAGAAAAAAGATCCAGATACAGAGAGAAATCTACAGTTTATTAATTGGAACCAAATTAAATATAGAACTAAATTCAATTTTTTATGTAATTTAAATTCAATTTGGAATTGTTGTAGGAAATCAAAGGGTCTCGTCTCTAATTTGTTTTTGACTATTTTTTATAATTAGAATTTCATTTGGAATTCAAATCCATACCTTCAAAAAGATTCTTAACATAAAAATTGATTTTAGATTCAAACAACTTGTGAGAGTTGCAAAGAATAAAAGAAAAAAAATTAACCAATTTGATAGCGTGGCTTATTAATTGATGGATCCAACTGTAACTTATAAAATGACACTAATTATAGCTTCGGCATCGTATTTAAAAAAAAAAAAACCAGTGTTGGATAAAATTATTGGTTGTCTATGCTTATAAATACTTAAATCAATGCTATTAAACTAGGCCTCTCTTGGCAGGTTAACTTGGTGACTATCTGATACAGGTTGTGTTTTAAATTAAATTAGATGAGAGTTGATTTGGTATGATTCATTCGACCAGATGAAAACCTAATTTGAGATTTTTTTTTTCAAAAATCATCATTTTAACTTAAAAAAATCTTGAAATGATATTGTTTAGATTGATTTGAGTTAACCTGTTCAATTTGTCACTCGAATCTTGGATAAGTTGTTTGACTAAATTTTTGTGATTTTAAAATATAAAACAATAAATAAGGAATGCAATATATTTTAATATATAAAAAAATATATATTTATATATATATATATATATATATATATATATATATATATATATATATATATATATATATATATATATAATCAAAGGTTAAATTTATGCTTTTAATTAAAAAAAATTAAACTAAAAAAAGCTGTGTTTTTAGTTAAAAGTAGAGATGCTTCTCTTTCTCACATATTAGAGTAACATTTTCAAAGGACACTTGATTTTCTTTCAAAGTAAAATATATGTTAACGAACTTAAAATACAGTTGTGCTTTAATCTTCCTTTGATTCTTAAACCCTTGTTAATATCTTTCTCTATTTTTTAGGGTTAATTTGTTTTGCATAAAATATTTTTGAAATAAAAAATATTTTACATGTAAAATGTTTTCTTGTAAAATATTTTTTTAATACTTAACTTAAAAATATTTTTCTATAAAATATTTTACATGCAAAATATTTTTTAATGATGGTGGCGGCGGTAAAGAGATGGTGGTGGTAGTGGTGGTGGTAGTGGTGGTGGTGAGATGGTCATGATGGTGATTGTTAGATGGTGGTTGTGGTGAGATGGTCGTGATGATGATAAAATAGGAGGTGATGAGATGATCGTGATGGTGATGGTGAGGTGATGATAGTCATGGTAAAAGACATGGTGGTTGTGAGAAGAGAGGTTAATCGATTGTGTATGAGAGGATGGTAGTGGTTGTAAGATGAAGATGGTGGTATACATAGTTGGATGATATTATAAGTTGATTACTTTTCATAAAATATATTATGAAAATTCATGAGCTGAAAATATTTTTCATGAATTAAGTTAGAAAGTTTTCTTTAAAATATTCTATATTGACTAATTTTCGTATTTTCCTATAAACTATTTTGTAGGAAAAAAACATAAAAAAATCTAAAAAATATTTTTGTAAAATATTTTATATAAAATAAACATACCCTTAACATTATAAGAATTTTGAAAAGATTTTAATTCAAAATTAATCAAATAGGCATTGTTGTCTTGAAAGATGGAAAAAAAATATCTTGATAACTAATAGTTATTTTTTTCACTAAATGGAAACTTCAATACTTCATTATTGCTCGTAAGATAAGAAGAGACCATTTGCGAACACGGTTGAAACAATGTTTCCTCAAATTTTAATTTTGTTTTTTACTAAATTTTTTTTATATTTTCCAATCGTTTTGATGTGCTGATTTAAAAAATAATTTTAAAAAAAATAAAAAAATATTATATTGATGCATTTCTAAGCAAAAAATACTTTAAATTGCAATTACTATCATAATTCCAAATAGGCCCGAAAAAGGGGTGTGTAGCTAAGAAAAAGTTAGAAAAAGAAAAGAGTACTCGTGAAATGGACCTATGAAAAAATCCCTTGCATCTAGAATGATTTGGTGATTTTAGGCGATTCATTACAAAAAAAAATAAATTAAAAAGTAAATATAAACAAGTTAAACAATGGGCGTGGACATATGGACACGTTGCTGGATTAAGTGACTGTTTGGGGTTATGGTTTAATCTATTTTTTATGGAAGTTTTATTTTTTTTAAATTTATTTTTTTGTAGTATTTTTGGATCTATTTAATATATTGATGTAAAAAATAAATTTTAAAAAATAAAAAAATAATATTTTGATATATTTCTAAATCAAAAGTACTTTAAAAAGTAAATGGTATCACGCTCTCAAACACCTTCTAAGTTGTGGCATCAATCGTTTTATGGAACCTGTTATATCTATACAAGGACACATTGAAAAATCAGATATTGTAATAAACACAACTAAAAATAAAGATATATTTAAGATTTTTTCAATTATATAATTAATGAATCAATATTTTTTTTTGTTTTTACATGTATCATCTTTTCTAAAAGAGTAATTAGAGATATAGTAATAACCTAACACCATCAGGTTCAAACCTTGGACATATATGGGTCTAGCGAGCTGCCCGACACATCATCTTCAAGTTTAGCCGAGCCCCTAGCCCAAACATATGTTGGTTTAATGAACTACCAGATCTATAATTTTGAGCCCATGCTCTTTTTAACTCAAAAGATTCTTAGGCTCCATGATTAGACTAGGAATTAGAGATATTTTACCCCCTGATAAGTTAGAGATATTAACACTTTAACTTGCTTTTTTAAGAAAGAGAGAAGTCTCATTGGCTATAAAAAAGACCAAGATCTCTCAAAGGCAAGTTCATTTTTTTTTTCTCCACTCCTTATTGCATATCTATTTTTAGAACTCTTTTGTAAAAGATGATTGCATTTTCTCTAAAATGATATTCATTTAAGAGTTTCTAAATTCATAAGATGATATCTTTGGTAGATATCAGGTATTACTCACTAGCCACATTGACTAAGAAAAACGGTTTAAATTATTAAAATCAGGAGATTAACTCATTATTCAAGATATCACCTTACTCCTCAAGTCCATTGGATTCATATGAACCTCGATAATATAGATAAAATTATTTACCCTTTGTTTTATTTGTGTGCATCTACTTATCATTTTTATATATATATATATTTATATATATATATATATATATATAAATTAATAGAATTAACTTATTAATTTTATGTTACTCATTAGTTAGAGTTCTTAAGTTTCTATTTTATGTAAAATCAAATCCTAACTAATGTGTAGGAAAAATATAAATTAATCTACTTAATTACTTTTATTATTATTTTTTAAATTTTCTGTTATTTTTGTTTCTTGACAGGAAATAAAAAAACATTCAAAATAGCAAAATATATGATGATTATTTTGACCATATGAGTCCATGTATTGTATTAAAGATAACTGATATATAAATTGATTTGTAACTGAAGCTTATAAAAATATTTAATTGAATAAAATTTATCAATATAAGTATTAAATAAAAAAACAAATAAAAAAATATAATGTATAAGTACTCCATATAACATTATATTTAAAAATGAAAAATAAAATAATATCAACCTAGACACACTTAATGAAGAGTTAACTATCACGTCAATATTTTAATAAAAATATTTGACTGAACAATTTTTATGGGTACAAATATTAAAATAAAAAAAATTAAAAGATATAATTAATTGAAAATGACTTAGCGCATCCAAGGCCTGTACAAGTGATAACCAAATATATAAATCGAATAATTGTTGTAACATATATTAAAATGTATTAGTATTTTATTGTAGGTTATACAGTGCAGTTTACAGTAAAAAAAACTGAGTATTTTTTTTATATATATTTTGCTTTATTTTTTTAAAGCTATTTTTTTCCTTTTTTCTTTTTTTTAAAGCTGTTTTTTTTTTGTTTTTTTAATGAATATTTTTTTTGTTTAATTTTTTTCTATTTAGTTATTAAACTTTTATGGCACGGATTTCGGGTTTGACGGGTTAACCTGAATTGTTTTTTCCTGGTTTTTCTTTTTAATTAATGTTTTTTGTTTAATTTAGTTTGTTAATGTAAATTTTTTTTCTATTTAGTTATCGAACTTTCATGACACAGATTCCGGGTTTGACGGGTTAACCCAGCTGATTCTAGGTTAACCCGTAAATTTTTTTTCCTATTCAGTTATCAAACTTTCATGACACGAATCCCAAGTTTGACGGGTTAACCTGGTTTGAAGGGTTAAGCCAGTTAATTCGGATTTTTTTTCTTCATTAGTTTTTTTCTTCATGTAGGTTTTTTTTTCTTTGTTTTTTTCTTTTAAAATAATCTTTTTTTAGTATTTTTTTCTTTTTTCTTTTCCTTTTCTTTTTAATTATTTTTTTTTAAAATTTAGTTTGTTAATATTAAATTTTTTTCTATTTAGTTATCAAACTTTTATAACACGGATCTCAGGTTTGATGGGTTAACCCAATTAATTCAGTTTTTTTTTTCTTTTTCTTCATTAGTTTTTTTTCTTCCTGTAAGTTTTTTTTCTTTTTAATTAATCTTTTTTTTGTTTAATTTAGTTCATTAATATTGATTTTTTTATTTAGTTATCACACTCTTATAACACGAATTCCAGGTTTTACGGGTTAACCTAATTTGGTGGGTTAACCTATTTAATTCAGATTTTTTTCTTTTTCTTAATTAGTTTTTTTCTTCCAATTTTTTCTTTTAGTATTATAATTAACCCACGGTGAAAAGGTTGGGCAATTTGTTTTTAGACTTTCATGACACATATCCAAGGTTTCACGGGTTAACCCGTCATTTTTTTAATAATTTTTTTTATTTAATTTGTTAATATTAAATTTTTTTTATTTAGTTATCAGATTTTTATGATATGGATCTTGGATTTAACGGGTTAACCTTAAAAGAATAATCATAAACGCGAGGTGCAGGATACCAGGCCGAGAAACCCGGGCAACCACCCCCTTATGTGCCGATCGCTAGGACATTCAGGGCAGTTGCAAATTTTGTATATATTAATTAAAAGGCCTTTTGAATCTCTAAAAAACTTTGTACACACATTTTCCTCATGTCATGTACCTACACGTGTTCATGAAGCGTTGGCTGATCCCAAGTGGACTAAAGTTATAAAAGAAGAAATGGATGCTTTGCTTAAAAATGGAACCTGGACCTTGGTACCCCTACTCGAAGGAAAAAAACTGGTGGCGGTGCAAATGAATGTTTTCTATAAAACACATAATAGATGGATGAATTGAGAGATGTAAAGCATGACTGATAGCAAAAGACTATATATAGACATATAGTATTGATTATCAAGAGACCTTTTCACTAGTGATCAAGTTGAACACAATTCGGATGGTATTATCTCTTACAGCTAATCTTGATTGACCATTACATCAATTTGATCTAAAAAATACTTTCTTCCATGATGATCTTAAGGAGAAAGTTTATATAAATATTCCACCAGGCTACATGGCAACCTAGAATCCAAGATGGTGTGCAAATTGCAGCGAGCACTGTATGAATTAAAACAATCACATCGAGTATAGTTCAGGAGATTTATCTTAGCAATGAAGAAACATGTTTTTCAACAAAGCAACTCAAATCATGCGCTATTTCTAAAACATCAACAGGGCAAGGTGATTGCACTAATGGTCTACGTGGATGACATGATTATTACAAGAGAGAATCCAAAATAAATATCAAGACTCTAGGAGCAGTTGGCTATTAAATTTGAAATGAAGAATCTAGAAGGAATATTTTTTAGAAATTGAGATTTCTAGATCAAAGCTATGTATATTTCTTTCCTAATAAAAATATTTTAAGAATTACTATTTGAAGTTGGACTACTAGAGTGCAAACTTGCAGACGCACCAATTGTTTATAATCATAAACTTGGAGAATACACTAACGTATTACCTATAGATAAAGTGAGGTACTAGAGACTTGCAGGAAAACTTATTTATCTCTCTCTCACATGCCCAAATATTTCTTATACCATGAGTGTAGTAAGTCAATTCATGCATTGTTCAAATAAAGATCACATGTAAACAATGATTAAAATTCTTCGAAACTTGAAGTCTTCTCCTAGAAAGGGAATTATGCTTTCAAAACATAACCATCTAAGGATAAAAGGATATATAGATGCAGACTAGCTAAGAAATATTTTCCATAGCAAATCAACTTTGAGGTATTTCACCTTTGTTGGAGGGAATCTTGTTACTTAGAGAAGTAAGAAATAAAAAGTAGTGGCATTGTCGAGTGTTGAGGCTGAATTCTATGGGATGACTAAGGGTCTTTCTGAACATTTCTTGCTTAAAAGATTGTTAACAGAAATCAGCTTTGCTCCTAACTGTGAAATGAACTTGTTCTTGTGATAATAAAGTTGTTATTGATATCTCATATAACTAGTTCTACATGACCAGACAAAACATATAGAGATAGATTTATATTTTATTAATTAAATAGAATCTTGAAGCCAAAATTATTTGTTTTTCGTTTGTCAATTTTAAAAACCAACTAGCAGATTTACTCACAAAAGCTATTATTTGTAGTAAGAATTTCTATAACTCACTTAACAAGTTAAACATCTAAGATTTGTATGCACCAATTTGAGAAGGAGTATTGGCATCAGCTTGAGAAATTATAGGATCAATAGAGAAATTATAGATGTATGCAAGACCTCAGACTCCTCTTTAGTCTGATGATCGAAGATGTACGCAGGGGCGGAGTAAGAATAAAAAATTAAAAAAAGGTAAATTTAAAAAATTTATTTTTAAAGGTTAAAATTTGAGTTATTTTTACTAAAATTATAAATATTTACAAAAAAAAAATGTTGGAAAAAACATTTTTTTGCACGAATCGAGGTCCCTACCAGCCCCCTACCTCCGTTGCTGGATGTATGTAAAGACATGAAGAGTGTGTTTGGTATTGCGGTAGCTTTTTGTGGTTGTGGTTTGAAAAAAGTGGTTTTATAAAAAGTACTTTTAGTTGAGATTCGTTTGAAAAAATAGGTGTTTGGTTAAAACTGTAGTTGAAATTGAGGTTGAAGAAAAAGTAGTTTAATGTGTTTGGTTAAAAATGCTTTTAAAATTGAGGTTATAAAATAATTTTAAAAAATATATATTAATATTGATGATTTTTAATTTGAATATTGTGAATTTAACTATTGCTATTATAAAATAATTTAAAATATATATATATATATATATATTAATATTGATGATTTTTAATTTAAATATTGTGAATTTAACTATTGCTATTACATCATGAAATAAATCATATTTAATATAAAATATTTTTTATTATTCCATAAAATCATCTACAATTCCATTACGTATAAAATACATCCGATAAGAACTACAATTTTCATAATTTTTTTAGCGTATAATAAAATTAGATAAAATATTATCATGTATAAAATTCACTCTAAACTAATTTTTAAAAAATATTAAAAAACTAAAAAAAACACCGCAGTGCATGTGAATAGTGTACTAATGTGCACTGTTCATGTTAATTACATGAACAGTGCAAGAAAAGCAGCCTTCAGCTGCTTCTTTTAATCCCGCGTTTCTAAAACAATAATTAATGGGACCCATGAACAGTAATCAGTGATTTTTCCTTTACCAAACACTTAACTCCTGCGTTTTACTTTAAGCGCAACTTTTAACGCGTAAACAAACAGCCTCGAAATGATTAAATTAGTTGATGTATACTTGTGCTGCTAGGTTGATGGGTATCCTCTAGTCCTTCTATATATAATAGAAGCATGTATGTGTTTAAAATCATTTGAAGTTTATATGGAATTTGGGGTTATTTTTATGCTTGCAAGATTATTTTTGGTTTAAAATTTGAAGGGTAGAAATCCAAGGTTTTTAACAGCTTGAACTTTGTTTAATTTCAATTTTTGAATTAATGTTTAGTCTTTGAATTTTAAGGGGGGTTTTCAATTTTATTTCCCTTTAGTAATAAAGGATATTCTCGATTAGTTTTTATGACTGCATTCATAATTTGAATTCAGGGTATAAGAAAAATCGAATTCAAAGATTAGATTATAATATTAAAAGCATTGGATCAAATTGAAAAAAAATCTAAAAGTTTGAGTATCAAAGTATAAAGAATAAAATAGAACATCTGGTTTGAAGTTCTTACAGGAGATGTAAAACATCCAGTTGATATGATAACCAAATAAATTCAAATCAGTAATTAAGAAAGGACAACATGAATTTATATGTTT
>Ga0325403_1003238_pt1 | contig 14794 bp, 15 predicted proteins | sample PopdelMetagenome_19_FD_205665 | JGI IMG/M metagenome (GOLD analysis project Ga0325403, IMG submission 205665) | Populus deltoides microbial communities from Bellville, Georgia, United States - Xylem-PdKOR-R4 | ecosystem: Host-associated > Plants > Phyllosphere > Stem > Wood/Secondary xylem...
GAAGTTTTTTGTTTCTTTGGCACTCTGTAACTACCAACGACGCAGGCATGGTCTCTCTCAAATCGATCTAATGTCACCATCTCTGCAGGCTTCAGCAGATCCGCGCGCCCTCAACCTGTCAACTTCACTGTCGTATACTTTGCCAGCAGGCATGGTGGAGTCGATGCAATTTGCCTTCAAGAAAAAGAAATCTATTAGCTGCTTCAGATGGCTAAGTAATGGAAGGAAGTGCAGAGCAGAGGAACAATTAAATGCTAGATTAAACCTTTATTGAGAGCACAAAATGACCTCCTGTTCTGAGGAAATAAGCTGCATTCAAAGCTAATATTCTTGCCTGCAAAGGAAAGAATAGCAAAATAATCGAGCAATGCTGCAGGGAAACCTGAGTGAACCAAAATGTCAAGAAGCACATGAAAGCGTATCCTGTGTCTTCTTCAGCGCCATATCTTACAGCCTAACTGTGCATCAACGATATGCATGTCTTAGCATTTAAACCCATGCTATCCTTCAAGTCGCTGGCAAAATGAAATGGTGAAGACAACAATATATATGACAGATTCACATGAGAATGAAAAGAGCTGAATTTTGAAACTATGTCAAGTGAATAAAAACATGGAGAGTGCAAAGTTAAAATCTTTTGAAAAAATATCTCAGTGATCGCATCAGAAAAGGGCCAATTGTGCCTTCTGGTGAACCAACAAAACGAGAAATTGCATCAGAAGCTAGTGTTGCATAAATTTATACAACATATTCTACCTAGCTTTGCTTTTATTGGTTGAAGTCAATTCACATTCCTTATACTTAACTATTGGCTCGGCAACTTAACTCGAAGTCAACTCACATTTCTCCTACCCTATATGCTTCCTTTTCTACCTAGCTTTTATTGGTTGAAGTCAACTCACGTTCCTTATACTTAACTATTGGCTTGGCAACTAACTTGAAGTCAACTCACATTTCTCCTTCCCTCCATATATATATATATATAAAATATACTCGAACTCATTTCATAGTGCATTATATAAATATTATAAAAATATATTTTTTTTCACGTGAAATTCGAAGTACTTTATTATATATTTATGTTTTCTCAATGTGTAATAATACACTTTTTTTTTGTTTAAATACAAAATAAAATGACATGACGGGTTAAAAAATTAAAAACTAAAAAAAAAGACAAAACATCCCTTTTTTTTATTTTTTTAAGAGCTCTTTTAAAAACTTTTGATTATTTGACCTGCGGCGAAGCGCGGTTCACATCATTAGTGCTAAATCTATTAGAAAAAATGTTATTTCAGAGTTTTTTTAAAATAAAAAAATAATATCATTTTAATTTTTTAAACAATATTAATTTGAAAAAAAAAATGAAACATTATTATTTTGAACAAAAATTAAAAAATAATTTTAAAATTTATTTAATTAAATTTTATCTAGATTTCATCAAGTCAACTCATCAAGTCATTTGAGTTTGAAAGTCTAACTTCTAATTCGATTTAAAAACAAACATAACTCGGATTATTTTTTAGATAGATAAATCACCACGCCAACCTGTCAATCCGACCCGGGGGTTGATATCTATGTCTAATACCATAGGGTAAACATGCAAAAGAGCTAAAAGTTAGAGCACTCGAGAAGTTAATATCTGATAAGTGCAAAGATCCTAAATTAAAGCCCTAAATTAATCAAACAATATAATCTTGAATAAACATCAAAGATTCAGCGAAATGTCATTGCCAATTATCTTTTTCTCTGCGTCAATAGCTCCACTGTGGCTATCCATTAAGCTGTGCTTTGTCGGCCAAAGTAAAATCCCTTCCATGAGCCATGCAAGCAAAAGCAATCAATCTATCCACCAGATACTAGGAAATATTTCTCAAACCCATTATGGCTATAGCTTTGTTTCCTAAATAAGAAACGGGAAAAATTATTGCAGCAACTAATTTTTGCCTTGATTTGGAAAGAAAATCAGTGTTAGTGGTCACGGAAATCTTTTATATTTCCTATATAATAAAGGACCATAAGGTTATAGAAATATAATTGTTACATTGAGTGCTGTATTAGGTGTTTGGAGTTCTTAGCAGTCTGCCATTAAAGGTACTTTCTTCTGCTTTCTATTCTTTTGATTTTAATTTTTTTTTCTTTCTTTGTCTTTGTATCTTTTATAGTAATAATAACTGTTATTTTTCATGAGAAAATTAGCTTCTTTTTTTGTTTGGAAGGATAAAATCTAGCTTCTATTTCAGGGTTGCATGAGAGCTTAAATTAAGTTTTTACCCTTTAAGCTCTTCCTTTCATATGCTTTATAGGGTTATAGATTTTTTTTTCTTGATTTTAATTCTAATTTATGACAATTTAGGTTGATGTGGAACATGTAAATATTCCTAGAAAGAGATAATTAATTTTTATTTAATTATTTATGGTGCAATGATTATTTTTACTACAATTCTTGTTTCACAGAAGAGATAGAGATAGTTGCTGTATCGATGTAAAAGAGATGAATACACAGAAGAGATAGAGATAGTAAAAACATCATAGTATATTTATATTTATGTCACCAATGTGCTAGATCAAACAATGGGTCAAAAAAGAATCAAAATGGAATTGATAAGGAAGGAGAAATCTCGTATGCTTACATTCAGGAAGAGGAAGGCAGGTTTGCTTAAAAAGGCTTCTGAGTTCTCTATTCTTTGCGGTGTTGATGCATGCGTAATAATCTTTGGACCAAAGCAGAAGGATGATCATCAGCCTGTAGCACCTGAGACTTGGCCTCCAAATTCTGAAGAGGTTAGGTGTATTATCAATAGGTACAAGGGCAGTGATCAACCAAGAAGATGTTATCAGGTCTCTGACTACTTTGCTGATAAAAAGAAACAGATTGATTCTGAGCTTGCAAGATTGCACAAGCAAATTATCAAAGCTAAGTACCCTGCATGGGATGATCGTCTCAACAGCCTTTATGCAGATCAATTAAGGGTTCTAGTTGGTCATTTGGATGCTAAAATCGATCTTGCTGACAAGAAACTTGGAAGTTTCAACACAAATCAGTATGTCATGGGTGCACCGGGGGTGCAAGCTGCCTCGCTTAGTCCAAGCGTTTCTCACGACATGGAAAGCTACATGAAGAGTAGAGATGACAATTTCCTACAGCTTATTCACAATTCGAATCCCTTTGATGCTCAACCACCTATGGTATTCTACCCTGAGCAGAGTTCTCACGTGACCAACTTACTGGAGAGGAAGTATAGCAATGGCTACTCAACAGACTTGCAGGTTTACTATGAACCAAGGCCTTTAGATGATGAGTTACCAGTCGGTTTCCAATCTAAACAGACTTCTCATGGGAATGCAAGTTTTTGGGAGAGCAACAATGACAACTGCTATTCAACAGACCTGCAACTTTACTTAGAACCAAATCTATTGAATGTTCAGCCACCAATGCATTTCCAACCGAAGCAGAATGCTCATAGGACTTCGTCATATCTACATGCAATGGAAGATGCGATTATGAAGATGGCTTGCGATCAGAATACCAGCGATCAATTTGGTTTTAAGCTGTCTAGTAGTAGTAATCTGCCTTGTGTTAACCGCACACCATGGATGTGGGATAATGTATGGTTCACCAGTGCTGATTCCTCAGTGAGCTATATTGCTCCAACCAAGCAGCCAATTATGCCATCTATACAATTTCCCATGTCAAGCTTTCCTCATCAGATGCAGTCTTCTGAAGCAAGTGATTAATTTACTGGTAACCTAATTGAGTTTAGAGGGAAGGGTCAAGGCTACAACTAGATGCATGCAGGATTTTAAATTTTTTCTTACAAATTATGCTTTAATAACTGCAAGCTACCACTTCAGGTTTCTTGAACAGCTTTGAACAATAGCCCAGATCTAATTACAGTGATTTTTAGTTCTACATTTTGATGTATGAGGTGATGGTTTCGGAATATCAAATTATCATCCATAATTACAGTGATTTTTAGTTCTACATTTTGATGTATATTTGTGGAGACCAAGACGTTTAAAGAAGTTCAAAAACCAAAATATATATATATATATATATATATATATATATATATATATAGAGAGAGAGAGAGAGAGAGAGAGAGAGAGAGAGAGAGACCATCGAAGCTCTCTCCCACGTCCCTTGCAAAAACGTTGTTTTCACCTTTAAAACCCACCAGTAGCTGTCTATTATCAGTCAGGTTTTTGTTCTTGTTTTCGTTTTCTATTTTTCTTATTTTCATTGCCTTCATTGCTGGTGTCTGTTATTTGCGTTTTCTGGGTCACCTTTTCTTGTACTTTTTGCATCCAATCTTTCTTATCTTTCCTTGGTATATCGGAGGCAGGACCCAACTCAAATGTATCCCGACACATTGTGTCATAGATCCAACACATTGGGTCCTGATTGCATTGCAGCAGGCAGCAGGCAGCAGGCAGCAGGCAGCAGGACCCAATGTTATTGGGTTCTGCTGCAACGATTCAATAATTTTTTTTTGACTTACAAATAGAAAAGATAATACCTCCAACGCTACAGTATCATTCACAGTACAATAAATTTATATTCACAGTAAATACATAGTACTTTTCATATATATATATATATATATATATATATATATATAATAAGTAACTTAAAGGAAAACCAGAGTAAAAGTCGTGGAAAACAACTGTGCAAATTCACTGTTAATTATTTTTTAATTTACAATATATTCATGTACAATAAAAATTTCACGCGTTTTAGAATTCTGTTAATAATTAATAATAATAATAATAATAATTTAGAGTTTCTGTTAATAATAATTAATATAATATAATAATGAAATATCTGTCAGGGATTACTACTAATTATTTTTAAAACTGGAATTAGAAGAGAGGATAATTGAATTTTTCTATTCAAATATAATATTTTTAGTTTTTAAAATTTATACTGGTTTAAGAAACATATTTTAGATGTTTTCTATAATGGTTTCTATAACTTTTATATAAAAAAAGACATGAATAATACGATTTTTATATAGAAGCATTTTTAATTAGTGTTATAAAAAATTAATTTTTTATTATAAATTTAACATAAATATTTTTTTTTAGCTAACAATATAACCTTTTTATGATAATTTCTAATTTGAAGAAAATAAAATTAATATTTTTAAAAAATAAAGAAATAAAACCAAGTAATTTGATTAGATTCAAATTCTTTAAAAATTAAAATTTATTTTTATTGATTTTTTTTATTCCAAACCAAACTTTCAAGCTATATCTTATTTAATTTACAGTAAATAAAATATAAAAACAATCTATTAACATGTATTACTGTTAAAGCGATTGCCTGACATGAAACGAAAGGCTGAGAACGGCCCAGCTAATAACACTGCAAAATAAAATTATTTAGCCCACAACACAGAACCAGAACCTTTGAACTGACACTTAAAAGCCAGCTTCCTTTTTGGCTTCGCGACGACAGGAACTTCAATCAACAACTTGGTGCTTGCTAACTATCTAGCTCTGTAATTCAGACATTCGATTCCCTTCTTCCTTATCTTTAACTCACTGAGTCCCAAGATGGTATTGGTGGTGGCTGTTTGGTTTTTGTTTAGAGTGGAAAAACAGTGAAATTGCGTTGTGTGTGTTCTTTTGTTTTCTTAAATGGTAACGGGTTTGGGTTCGGGCTCAGGGTCCGATCCGACTTCAGACTCAAACGGGTGGGGACGAGCTCGAGGGTTAGCGCTGAAGTCTCTGGTTTTGATTGGTGGGGTGTTACTAGTGAAGAGACTGACGAAGTCTACTACTCGTTGGGACCATGCGAAAATTGTAACTCAATCACTTACTGGTGAAAAGGTAACGTTTTTATGCTTCTTCTTTGTTTTTTAGTGATTTGGAATTCTGGGTTCTAGTTGAATATTGATTTTGATCTTTTTTTGGTAGTTTTCGAAGGAGCAAGCATCTAGAGACCCTGATAATTACTTTAATATCAGGTACTTTTTTTTTAATTGTTTTGTTTATTTTTTAATCATTTAGTGAATGTTGTGTAAATGATGAATTGGAGTTTTAATTGTTTTGGTGAAATGAAGGGAAGTTGTGTAAGTTGTGGATTGGATTGGAAATTTTAATAAAAGTTTTGATTTTTGTGAAGTGAATGAATTGCTTTCAGAAACTTTAGTTGAGGGTTTTTGTATTTGGTGCAGAATGCTTACTTGCCCGGCAGCAGAGATGGTGGATGGTTCAAAGGTTTTATATTTTGAACAGGTTAGTTTTGTTTACTGCACTCCTTTTAGGTTCAGGTGACTGATTTCCGATTTAGTGAAAATTATTAAATTTTTTTTTAGGCATTCTGGAGAACTCCTCAAAAGCCCTTTCGGCAGGTATGCTGTTTTTGCTGCAGTCTATATCATTATCAATACATTCGTGTTAAGGTCTAAACAATGGCATTTGTGGCAATTGTGTCCCCATTCAACTTGTTTTTTTGCTTAAGTTTGATATTTGCATCAATATATCTTGAGGGTTTTTTTTTATTAGATTGCTGTTCCTTGAAAATGAATTCCCACGAAAGGCTTTTGCTATCTGTATTTGAAGTTTAAAAGGTTAAGTGGTTGACTGGTCCAAAAAGAAGATATTGTTGCGAAAATGATTTAAAATTTAGTTGTCATGTTATCCGCTTTAATTCCTTACTAGTTTACATACTTTATTCTCTGTTCAGTTTTAACAATGCTTATGTTGGAGATAACTGGCAAGTTTATTTTTGCAGAGGTTTTATATGGTTAAGCCTTGTCCAAAGGAGTTGAAATGCGATGTTGAGGTGAATTTCTTCTTTGATTCACTGTTCTATCAGTGCATAATATCTAACTGTGCTTCCTTATAATGTGAACTCATGTTTAAATATGTGAATATATCTCTCTGTAACTTTTTAGGGCGCACTTAGAAAATCTCCAGCATCAATATTGTTTATACTATTAGTATAATACTGCTATACATATTTAGTGTTTGTGTCAAAAGAAGTGCCTTTTTTTTTTACTGACTATATTATCTTCTCTATAACTATTTTTATTACCTTTTGATCTTTTACAATAATGGTTTCTGAAATTTTATCAGTCTCGTTAATTTCATCAGTGTTGTGATTCAATTATTATTTACTCGGAAACATGTTCAGACTTACCATCAAACCTTGCATGGACTTCTTCTCATAGATGCTGTCATATGATTTCTTACTGTCATAAAACCATGAAAACTATGTATCATCCATGGATATGGTGCAAAACCATTTCCCTTTTGGCTTACCATCAGTGTTGTGATTGAATGGTTATTTATTTGGAAACATGATTCTCAGACTTACGATCAAACCTTCTATTTTCCCTCTCATTAAGTTTAATCGGTGTTGTGATTCAATTATTGTTTATCTGGAAACATGAATTTCATTCTTGCCATCAAACCTTGCATGGGCTTCTTGTTGATGCTGTCATAGTTTTCTTACAGTAATAAAACCACGAAACTATGCATCATCTGCGGATATAGTGTGAAACAATTTTCCTTGAGCGCTTTTATTAGTGCAACTATAATACTTCTTTGTGGTTCTCAATTGTAAAATTCTTATGAATGATTGACTCCTATCTCTTGTCCTGTGATTAAATTATTGCCTCTCCCTTTGCTTTCTGATATAATTTTAGAACACCTTAAATGGTATACAAAACCTTTTTTTTTTATCTTCTATTCAATGGACAGGTAGGTTCGTATGCCATTAGAGATGCAGAGGAGTACAAGAATTTTTGCGATCGATCAAAGGACCAGCGCCCACTGCCAGAAGAAGTAATTGGTGTAAGATTTCTAGACACATTCAGATTCTGATTCTGATTCCATGAGGTATTGATTTTATTGGTTTTTGGATTGGACTTTGAGGAAAACCTCAACTATGAATCTCTCTACGTCTCTGATTAGGTGGGTTTTGAACCTAGGTGTGATCATAGTTGAGTCGGTAAAGAATGGCCCATGACCTGCAACCTAATAACCTTGAAGTCTCCTTGACAAATTTGTTCAGAATACTCAAAAAACTCAAAGTAAAGACCACATTTCTTTGTTTTACTAATGTAAACCAGATGTCTAGACGGTGCAACTGTTCCCCTGTCCCACGCTGCATCTTTTCTCCCTTCTCCATCCTTGTAACATACCTACATCATTTGGAAAACTGTTGATTTCTATAAAATGCTACATTTGCAGAATAAGTAGAGCAAAGCCTAGGAATGTTTAATAGTGACTTATGTTTTGTCCTGATCTTATGAGAAACGATTAATTTTAATTTTGTGAATAAATATTACCTCTGAGACTTCTTAATGATTTTGCATTGTTATGCATGGTGCAGGACATTGCAGAACATCTGACAACAATACATCTCAAACGCTGTGACCGTGGAAAACGCTGCTTATATGAAGGCTCCAATCCACCTGGTGGATTCCCAAATTCCTGGGTACTTGTTTTTCACCCTCATTGTCATTTATTAAGTTCTCTATTTTCTCATTCCTAGCAGGCATATTTTCTGACACCTGAGAGCTTTAGATTAATGCCACTTGTTTTTCTAGAAGAAGAAACATGTTACATAGTATTAATATGGTCCTCCTTCCTTTGACAGAATGGAGCAACCTACTGCACTTCGGAACTTGCAATCTTGAAGAATAATGAAATACATACCTGGGATAGGGGATACGATGACGGTGGAAATCAGGTTGCTTTCATGGTTACGCATTTGATTTGAGCATAATTTTATTTGGGAGTGAAGTTGGATCTTATCTTTCTTCTTTTTGTATTCCCTTCATTTTATGTTAACATTATTTTTGGTTACAGGTTTGGGGAGTGAAAGAAGGACCTTACGAGTTCAAGCCTGCACCAGCTTCTAGTGTCAGTGAATTATTTTCTCCTTTAAACCTCCCCCCTCTCCAGTCGATGGAGAAAAGAATAGAAGGTTCATTTGTTTTGCAAGTGTGATCGCTTGCTACATGTATAATCAACCACGGCATGTAACGTATCAAACTTCAAATTATTTCACTAATTTATCTTGCCCCCCCGTCTGTGAGACCTTTCAGCAATTTTGTCTGGTTGTATAGTTATCCTGTTATATTGCTATTACAATTTACAATCAATGAACGTACCTGGATGATGGTTGAGGACTTGAGGGATTAAATCATGATTACTAACAATCATGTTAGGATTTGAGAGGCATATAGGTGGTGGCGAAACAGGTCAGAGGATTGGGCATATGGTGGGAATGCACAAGTTGTAGCTCCAAGGAATCTAATCTAATTTAGGTCATTATAATCATCTTCAGGAAATGGAATGTTTGTCTCTCCCCTTTTATTATTAGGCGATGCTATTTGTCAAAGGAGATGTTGCACAAATTTCTGACTTTGTTGATGCTGCAAGCCCATCAAGCTTTTGTCTTACCGCCAATTTACCACCTTGAGGATCTTTAAACAAGCTACAACTCCAACCACAACTGCGATTGGCAATGCTCGCCTGACAAGTTCAAATACAAATCATTAGTACGAACTACAGCAAATAAGCTATAAACAAAGTACTAAAGGAAGATTGCGTTATTTCACCAGTTGTAAGGAATCATGCATACCCAATTGCTCCATCTCTCTGAATCTGTGTTTTACGTGCTTTTCGAACATCTGTGTCATTATCATTTTTTGCCACAGCAGGCATGTATTCCCTAAATCTCCTTTTAGGAGCACCACAAACTACAAAGCATAATTTAACTCGGTATTTACCATAACCCTCCTTGTAATTGTCATCTAAAAAGGCCTTTAAAGGTTTGAAATTTATCACCATCAATTTTTTTTTTAATGTCAACTGCTTTTCCAGCATTTCCTTTATGATTAGATAGCAATGCTTAAATAAACCAATTGTAAATGCAAAGCATAAACACTAATAGCAGAAACTAGACATGATCAATTGACTTCTTGTGGGATGGCCACAACGTATTTCTTACAGTGGAGAATGAAGATTCTATTTCCAGAGATGGAAGTTACTGACCAGGGCAGAAGTAATTATCAGGTAGCTTTTCAAATGGTTTTCTGTCATTGTAAATATACCTGCACCACCATGATTAATTAATTATATCAAATTCCAGTCATTCAACTTTAAAATGCTAAAACCAAAGCAAGAAACAATCAAGAAATAAAAGGAAGGGGGGGGGGGGGGTTGGATAGTACCCGCAATATCTACAAATGTAGGCTTGCTTGGCTGCAGCACGCATGGAGAATCTTGGAGCAGCAGGTGCAAGGGGCTGCTGCTGATGCTTATAAGAAGTAATCAAGAGGTGAAGTGAAGGAGAAAAGAAAGATGATTTTAGAGCAAAACGATCAGTTGGTCCTCTAAGGCCAACATTGTTGCCTGTAAGAGATAAAAGACAAGGTGATGGTGATGGTGATGTTTTTGTGGCTGGAAGCCTCGTGGGTGCATGCAACTATGCAAGGCCATTTTTTCAGGACCTTCTCCTCTTCTCAGTCTGTCTTTGTGTAACAGTAGTGAAGAGAAAAAACATGTGGTGATGAGTGAGTGAGTTGTATAAAGAATGGAGGTAAATAGTGTAGGAGTATACGAAGTTTGGAGAACAAGCGGAAGCGTGGCTTTCATGCTCCCCACACAAGCAAGCTCCTTCTACCCACTTCTTTTTGGCTTTTCCTCATCCTTGTTACACAATGTTGTGGGACAGTCTGATGCCTGTAAGCTTTTTTTTTTTTTTTTTCAGGTTTTGAATTCAGGCGAAGATTACAGTTCTGCTCAAATTCACTATTGGACAATTAGCTCTTTCCCCCCTCTTTCTTCTTCGAATGATGATAAAAAAAAATACCCGAAGGGAAATGTCCATTCTAACAGCATTATTTTAATTCGAGAAACATGAATTAAAAATTTTCAATCAACACATATTACAAGGTTTGATGTTGTTGCTTTAAAAATATTTTTTGATTAAAAAAATATTAAAATAATAATATTTTTTTATGCTAGTATATTAAAATTATTCAAGAATACCTCAAAAAACATCAATTTAATACCTTTTCACATGAAAAACAATTTAAAAATCATTTAAAAAACAAGTTGTAATGCAAAAATAAAACTCACTGCTGTGCTTTGTAGTGTTGATTCCAATTTCAAAACAAATTAAAAATAATAAAAATAAATCTCTTCTTTATTTATGGATACAATTTTTTTAATTAACAATGGAAATAACTAAAATTTTACTTTTTTAATCTCTTATTTATTTATGGACACCATTTCTTTTTAATTAACGAAGGAAATAAAAATTTAAGTACATTTCTTGATGGATATGTTTGTTTGTTTATTTCTTCCTTTCTTAGTTTTGTCCAACTTTAACATAATTATATCTCTTTCCTGATTTCTTTCCTCTCTCTTACTTTCTTTAGTTTTAAAACTTTTATTGTTGGCATAAATCAGAAACCCTAACAACAATTTAAGCTTTGTTTCAGAGCACGGGTGATATGCTACCATGAGGTTGTCAATCAACGGGATCAGAACATATTGCAGACCCCATTTAAGGTTTCTTCACCCAAGGCAGAATACGACTAACAGTAACATCCTTGACCCTACATAATGGATGCTTAATCTGACATATTAAAGAGAAAAACCAAGATTTACACTTTAGGTAAACAGCCGCCTTGATTAAACCAGCTTCGTTGGAAGGACTACCGGAGAGGCTGCTAAGAATCTCTTCAAGGAGCATCCGGTTATAGCTGCTACCAAGGTTTCAGGTCACCAACTGGACCTGCAGTCCAGTTCAAGATCTTCTCACCTGGTCTCAGGTAAACACTTCTATCATGAGGCAATTTTCGTGCAAGTCCATTCAATACTTGATGGAAAGCATCTCCTGGTTGAGCAGGTTGTGGGAATAGCATAGCCTGCTTCATTGAAGGGTTAGCTAGCAATCTCTGCTTCCTCAATATTACTTCAGGTGGAATGGAAGTGAGTATGGTGTCCAAATTTGGAACATCTTCCTCATCTACATACACCCCAATTTCTTCCCATGGGATTGCATCAGCAAAGGGTAAAACAATGTCGTCTGCTATAATAACAGGGATACAGCCAAATATCACTGCTTCAACCAATCTTGGACTCCATGGGGCCCAGCCAAGGGGACACAAACAGAAAACAGCCCGCTGCATATCTTCGTAATATGTTGCTGGGTGCTCTGTGGAAATGTCAAAAAGCGGATTGTCCTTGAAGTTCTCCCAGACCGCTGCTCTAGCACCTCTGTAAACTCAGAAGTAAATTGATCAGTGATCTCCATTTAAGCCTCTATCACATAAAGGATCATTGCTAAAACATGACATGTATTCTTTCTCTTCCACTCAGCTTAGAATTGAAATGAGGAACTCCATGTATTTGACTTCTTTCAGTCTAATTGAAATACATGAAAGGATCATGATTCTAGTTTCACAACCCATACATACCCTACCAGGTTTCATTTCTGTTGGCATGGTTCAGAAATAGACGTAAGCCTTCACATTCTATGGAAAAGACTAGAAATAATCGAACATCTAATTGCTTTATTGAACATGGAATTACCTTGCATAATAGCCACCTTCTGGGTCATTTCCTACATCATAAAACAATCCTCTGAAGTACACAAAAATTGACCTGGGAGTTTTCTCAGGAATCAGGTGGGTTTGCATTTTCTGTGGAGGAGCATATGGAGGAACAGTAATGGAACCATCTTTTAAGCAAACATGATTTCTTTGTCCAAAAGTTTGCACCAAGGTGGCACGTTGGAGCAAGGGAAGAATTCCTCTTTCAATAGCCTTCTCTTCCTGCAAAAATCATGAACAAGGGAACATAAAATAAGAGTTGATGGAAATAAAAAGAATTGCCAGAGAACAACACTTTATTACTAATATACATATGCAATTAGATATAACAGAAAGATTGGAACCCCATTAGCTCTTCAGAAAACCACAATTCAGGTCAATTGATTCAAAAATCCAAATGCATTGAAAAAGATTGTTGAAAGAATCTGAGGGAAAGAAGGGAAGGTAATGAAAAAAGAAAAGGGTTTACTCACTTGATAATGGAAGCATGCTCCAAAGTCGTGTGGCACTACAAAAAAGTGGTCAGCACCTTCCGTCCGATTCCAATAGGGCCAGTTTGAAGAAATAAGCTGTATAGCACTTCTCATCATTCGCGGTGATTTGAAAGGCAAAGGAAGGCCATTTGTTGTCAAATCACAGGTTGTATATACAGGAGTATAAAACCAATCAGCTTCATCGGGGTTTAGGGTTCTAACAGGGCTAGATAATAGAAACCGATGCATAAAGATCTCAGCTGCGAACATGTGGGTGAGGCATCTTGGGTCCTTTTGTAGAATCTTTTTATTGTATTTTCTTGGAAGTTCATAGACAAAAACTTTCAGCCTTCCAACAGGATCATCTTCCAAAACATCACCAGCACTTCCTGCATGTTGTATAGATCAATCATACCTAAAGATTTCTCATATATTGAACTCCAAAACAACTTCTCTAGTTTCAAAAATCTACGCATTACCAAATCTTGATGCAATAAATCTCCTGTATGTAAAAGAAAAAACTTGACTTTCATTTTAGATAGCAAGAATAAGCCTTCACTTTACCCTTTCCTCGCCTCCACATTTACAAAATTACATCTCATATTGCCAATTGTTTTTATTGTCACATTGTTTTCCACGAGTCTCTATTCAAGATGCCATGTGGGTCTAACATACAATATTTGGACAGTTACATATGGCTAAAGCGTTATTAATTTCAACTTTTCAATCTCGAACTGCATACAAAATGAACCTTCAATGTGATCTAGCTTTCCAGACTTGGGCGGTTCCTTTTCATAGTGCATGTAATATAAGGACAAAGCACAATCAGAAACTAAGAACTAGGATAGCTCATACACTATGGCCACCTATGTCATCATTAATAGAAATGTGCCAGGTGTTAGGCACATTAGCACCCATTTACACATCAAGTTGTTTCCCCAACATGGAAACTCAAGACGTTAGAAACCTAAAGAGAAATTTACTTCCAAAGCACACCCCCCAGCTAAAACTGTATTTCAGAAGGGTGTTCTATCAGTCAAAAATTACTGGGAAGCTAAGCTATTCTGACTGTAAACCACTTTCTGGAAAAAATCTCCGCTAGAATTCTTCACTGGGCATCTAAAACTTCATCTTTGCTGGAAGATTGCAGTTCATTTCATCAGTTATGTATAGCATCACAAATTATAGGTGCAATATAATTAGCTTGCCAGCTAAGGTTATTAGAGAAATGGAAAGATAGTGCAATGCTTTCCTTTGGAAAGGTGATGACTCTGCTGCTACAGGTGCAAAAGTAGGCTGGGATTTTGTTACCTTGCCTAAACAGGAGGGAGGCTTGGGTATAAAGAAGCCTAAAGAACAGAATGTGGCTTGTATTGCCAGAAATATATGGAGTTTGCTGTTGAAGTCTGGTTCATTGTGGGTTGCTTGGTGCCATAGCTATTTACTATGAGAAAGAAGTATATGGAGTGTGAGCATCCCACATGACCAACTGGAATTGGAGGAAAATTTTGAAATTAAGAAGCATGGTTTGGGATTATTTGGTGCATGGTAATGGTGGTGGGAAGTGCATTTTTCTCTGGTGGGATAACTGGCATTCTTAACTCTTTTCATGATTTGATAAATCAACAAAGAAAGATTACTTCAGGACATTCCAGTTAGTTTCAACACTGAATGTTAAGCCTCGATGCTTAAATACATCAAAGAGATGCCATCACAATTATACCAATTTAAGATAAT
>Ga0325403_1003240_pt1 | contig 14789 bp, 11 predicted proteins | sample PopdelMetagenome_19_FD_205665 | JGI IMG/M metagenome (GOLD analysis project Ga0325403, IMG submission 205665) | Populus deltoides microbial communities from Bellville, Georgia, United States - Xylem-PdKOR-R4 | ecosystem: Host-associated > Plants > Phyllosphere > Stem > Wood/Secondary xylem...
AAAAAATATTAAATTGATATTTTTTAAATGATTTTAATATGTTAATAATAAAAAATTTAAAAAATATTATTTTAATATATTTTCAATTAAAAAACACTATATATACAAACGAAAAGAATTAGATTGGGTGGAGGTAGCCGGTGACCCAACCACTAAAGATGGATTCAATTAAGGTACTTTAATTTTATTTATTTATCCATTAAAGACAAGGAATATATTCCTCAGTATGGTTAGAGCATGTGGTCACCTCATTTAAGCAAAGTTACAGCAGCTAATTCCTCAGGGGCTTGTCCATGTAAACGAGGGATTGCATTACAATTAACCTGGACATGGACTCATGGACCCATGGCAGTACAGTTCAGTACCATATCAAGAAATCTGCAGTGCCCAAATGAATGGTATGCCCCAACAAAAATGATGCTTCCTTCCAATCAATCTAGTTCTTGATAGATAGCTTATCACCTGATATTGATTACGAGAAGATGCTCCAATATTGAGTATCGTGGGCACTGAAGTCATGATAGGATATATTATTCAGACATTAGTTGAAACAATCCACAGAAATATGGCTGGGATTGGCTACGCATAATCAAGGTAGCCTTTGGATGGACGAGAACTTACGTTGCTGCTTTTATGAAAGAACCTCCCGTCAGTCCTCCGTGTCTAGTGGCTCACAGGGATTAGAAATCCACATGCTATCATTGGTTGAGCAGTGCAATCATTTAGAATGAAGGCAACATAAATTTTTACCAGCTATTGCTGATGCCACTCCGCTGGCTCATACTCTGGCAGAGTACTAGAAGATTAGGCAAAAATTTGGAAAGGAGAAAATCCATGCAAAACCATTTGAGGAGTTGTGTATACCACATTAATTCTTGAGTTCATATTACAACAATAAGTGGGGGATGCAGAATCGTGATAGAGAAATGCAGAAGAAAACAGCAGGCATTCTCAAAATTTATTTGCTCAGATGAACATTCTTCCATTCGGTGAACACCTTTGAGGTCACAATACAGACAATCAATAAAACAATTCAAATAGACAAACAAATTGGGATTTCAAAGCGCAAGAAACAGAAAACTCACCAGATTATAACTTTGACACTATACAGGATCTTCTAAGCTACAGAATGTGCAGGTGTGGTAAAGTGGATAAATACTTGCCATACATTTTCAAATTCTAAAACCCCACTTCTTTGTTGATTCTTTCTTATTCCTCCTTGAATTAGGATCGATGAGGTTTTCCAGTGATTTTGCCTTTTTGTTACGAGCCTTGCCTGCTTCTTTTAGGAGCTCAGCTAGCCTACTTTTCTCGTCTTCAAAATCAGGATTTGCAATTCCAAGCTTTTCTTCTCTAAGTTTTAGAACATACTCCAAGATCTCTATTGCATCTTCAACCCTGCAATGGAAGCCATAAAGTTCAACATCGGATGAAAATAAATAAACGAATCTCCAGCTTTAAGTAATGTTTGAAGTAGTAAGATTGAAAACTCAAAACTAGCCATATGCTTATCTTTCCAGAATGCTGTCTCTATTATAAGCTTTAACAAACAAAATTATAAGACTTGAAGATACACTTCAAGATGTAAACCATAATTCAGCACTTAAACTCCACCATAAATCTTCTCATCTCATCAATGCATATATAGTGGAGACAGAGACATCAAATAAATAATTTTCATGATAAGAGAAGCACATGCAACAACTTCACAGAAACAAATGAGATAAACTTAACAGACTCAATCAGTTATACTGTCCAGACATCCTCCCCAGGGACAAAATACAAAACCAACGTCAAAATGGATAATTCAACCACTCTAGTCATAATAATAAGATGGATGTCTGAAGTAGTAATATTGAGTGGCAAAAGTTTGAAATGAATGACAAATTACCTTCCCATAGCATCATAAGTTGCTGCAAGATTGCTATATACTCCAATGGTATCTTGATGGCATGGGCCACACTCCTGCTCTAGTATCGCCCTCGCCTCTTCAAACAACTCACAAGCCTCGTCTATTTTAAACAGCTGTACACAAGCCAATCCCATCTGGTTCAGCACAACCCCGAAGAAGGCTGACTTCCTCTCACCACTGGTTCTAAGTTTTGTCACAGCACTCTCAAATGAGTTCCTTGCTTCTTCATATCTCCCAACCACGTAAAACATCACTCCCATTCGAGCTTCGATTCCAGCAATAGTACTTTGCTGTCCTGGTTTATCCTCCAACAACTTCATTGCCTTTAGCAAGAGCTTCAATGCCTCCTCAGGCTCACCTACAGATTCAAAAATGGCTGAAATCTCAGTCAATCCCCCAGCAATCTCTTCTGTCGTGGTTCCTGGTACAGGTTTCGCATATATCCTCAGAGCATTTTCACAGTAAGACTTGGACTCTCGGAGTTTTCCAGTCCTATGGTATAAGTCAGCAAGACGTACAAAGACAGATGCAACCGAAGGGTGGTTGTCACCCTTTGATGACTTGAAGACAGTGAGTGCCTTCTGATAAGAGAAAATAGCCTCATCAAAGCGACAAAGAGACATGTAAATGTTTCCAACGCTGACATCAATAGCAGCAACCTCATTGTCCTGTTCATTTGCAATCATTGCCATGCTGGCAAGGACAAGGTGCTCAAGTGCTGGTTCATAGTCTCCCTTTGCCTCGCATATAAGAGCCATCAGCCTTCGGTCAGCTGCTTCTTCGATAGATGCCGGTTCACTATGTGCACGATGAATTTCAAGTGTTTTCTTGCACAATTCTTCTGCTTTATCGAAGTTCATAGCTTGAACATGTGCCTCAGCTAAGTACCTGGCATCTCCAAATTAATAGACTAAAATCGAGATAAACAAGAAGAAGCATGCTGATTCAAACTTACTTGTACTATACATCATATGCAGATAACACCAAAAACTCAGTATTAAACATGTCAGGCTCATTTAATCAGACTTTGAAAAAACAATAGCTAGAGAATTTGGCAAACATAAACAAAATCATATCAAGCAAAGAAGTAATGATAAAACCACGGATTTTCTAAAAAACACGATCATATCACTGCGTAGTATATACAAATGTATAACACGCCAAACAAATAGGAAGATTTACATAAATGGATATTTTAGCCTCCAGCAGCAAAACTTAAGCTCACATCTCTTTCTAAAAATAGCCTATAGTATAATTCCCTCCAACAAAAGATATCACAATTTATCTCATGGTAAGAAATCCAAAATCTATTTTTTTAAGGAATAATCAATCTTAATTACCCTATTAACAACCAAACTCAGAAAAACAAAAAAAAGGCCCAAAAAGTAACACTTACCCTCCAAATACATTAGCATTAGCATAATCAGTGAAAAAAAGAAGAAAAACACATATAAATCATACGTAAAAATCTTAATCTCTTATTAAGACAAAAAGTCCCAATCTTAATTACCCGAATATATCAAATTTACTTTCACACAAAATAAACACTTTAAAAACAAAGAAATCTCAGAAAACAAAAACAACCCGTTAAGAAAAACAGTTGAAAATCCAAAACCCACAAACCTGCAAGTCTCGCCAACTCGTGGATCAATCTCCCCCAAACTCTCGATCTGAATCTGCAACCCCTTCTCATAGCACTCAATAGACATGTCAACTTGACCCAGCATTGAATAAGTATCCCCCAACTGCATATAACCACTAAACCCAGCAAGTGCATGATCCATTCCTTTACTGAAATCAGGCACTTTGATAGCCCTTTCAAGCACAGGCACTGCCTCTTCAAACCTCCCTAAACTACAATAAATAGCACCCAAAACATGAAGACTCATAACCAAATCCAAACTTGGCTCCTCTCCTTTCTCAATTGCCACTCTTTCAAACGAATTTGATGCTCTAATTGCATAGTCCAATGCCTTAAGGGGTCCTTCACCAGATGCAATAGTGTCACGGGCGAGCTTTAAGAGAAACGGGCCAAGATCCGGGTTATCCAACGAAGGGTCCGAGAGGAGAGAGTTCGGGTTTGGAGAATCCGGTGGAGGCTTTTTAGTGGAGCGGGCAGGGGAAGGTTTGGATCGGGAAGGAGAAGGAGACGGGGGTTTTTTGGGAGTCGGGGTTCTGGGTGGTGGTTGTTGTTCGGGTCGGGTTGAGGATCCGGGTAGGATCTCAGGGACAGAAATGTGAAGTGGCGGTGCATCTGGCGGGGTTTTAACAGAGACAAGACCTGGCATGGTTGTCTAGTGAGAGATTTGCACGGAGAGAATGTGTGTGTGAGTGTGAAGAAGAGTGAGGGTTATGGAGAAGAAATTGAAAACGAGAGAGAGGGAGAGAGGTTGAGGAGGGGGCAATTAGGTGATTAGAGGATCAATTAAGAGAGATGATTAAAGACAAGGTACCAAGATGGAACTGACAGGAAGGTGGTGCCTAATTTTTAGGACATGTCAGATTGTAGACAGTCGGACATTTTCATGATTCCAAGTACTGTAGTGTTCTGGGTTTTGTATGGTACGGATGCGGGGATAAATAAAATGTCTGAATTTTTTTCCTTATATAGTTTTTACTTTTCTAACTGCCAACTGACAGGCTGAATAAATCCTCCTCCTTCTAACGGATATATTACGCTCATGAATACAGTGACCTCCATAAAATCATACAAGGAGCTTAGAGAGAAAGCCCATAATGAGAGTACTGTTCCTTACTTTACTCTGGTGTCTCCATGATTATCTGGATTCGAATCCTGCCGTAGAAGGTTAAGAATATTTTGGTTCGTCCCAAATCAATACATGAATTTGAGCCACTGTTCAATATTTAGATTCGAGTCCTTCTACTATGGATGATTTTATTTTTATTTTTATTTTTGTTCTTCTCACTCAGTATATAGGTTCGTGTCCTATTATGGACGGGGTCGATGTTGGCAACCTCGTGCTTTATAGTATGATAATTGAAGCAATTCCGAGCTTACCTCGATATAAATCCTGCAATGAAATATATATCTTTACATGTTGAGGGCATGATATATATACTATGCTGGGAGTTTTGGATGATCCTGATCTGGATGCCTTCAATTCTCTGTACAATTAATTAAACGCCAGAAATAGAATACCTATTTTTAAAAAATTTATATGTCAACTAATTAAAGATATGAATTTGATTGATAAATGTACATTATTTTGACAAAATGAAATTCGGCTGGCGCCAGTACGTAGAAGGAGCATCTTTTTCTTGTTACTTCTTATCCGTCTCTAATGTGATCATGGATATGTTACGTACGTTGTGATCTAGATTTACATATCAATATTGTCAAACAATAATGATGATCGATGATCGAAGAAGATGAATTTGGAGTCTCTTTATGTGTATTTACTTGTCTCTTGGGGTAGTGAAGCAGTCATATTGCATAGAACATGCTAGCTATCAAACCCCACGATCAGAAAGCATGAGCTATTATCCTAAGAGAATAATTTCGGCGAATTAATAAAGACTTTTTGCCACAAAATTATTTACAGACAAGTACATAGTTTAACATGACATTCTCATCTTCAACAAAGAGTTTATATTTTATTTTTTATCCCCTTGGTTTCACGGCTAGATGTACGTAGCACCATCCGAAGCAGCTTTGGCTAAGCCTGATCCTTTCTAGTTTCACCACTATTCGTTTCCGTTCTCAGAATCTAAAATACAAGCTCATAATTTATGCGCTCTCTCATTGAGTTAATTCAACATGATGTATATAAGCCCTTGAGGACATTAAACTTTTGAGCAAGTAGCTGGTTTAGCAGCGAGAGATGTCACCAACACCACGAAATCTTCGTTGTTCGTGTTCAGGCTCGCCACGGCAATAATAGCCCTGTACCTCTGCGGTCTCTGTTAGCTTCCTCATCTCCATCTCAGCTATATATGGCCTAAAATATTGAGCAATCATAGTGTTTATTATAGCAGAAGGCTTTCTGTACATCAACAACCATATATATATATATAGTTCTGTTACCTCACTTGGTGAATTTGCACGAGTCTTGCCATCCTGCTGCACACCTAAAACTCTGGCTGCAAGAGGAAAAAGGATGGAAATAATGCTTCTTTAATGAGTATTTAGCAAATAGAGAACAAGACTGATATATATAAACATGGAGAACTTGCTTACCTGCAGATAAATCAATGGGGTATAGAAGGAGAATGATAAGTGTCATTCTGGCATGCATGTTAAAGTACTTTTGTTGTAAAATATTTTCTAACAAAGCTTTAACCTGGACCGCAAATTTAATTTGATCTTATAATACGCTCGTTGACCTTGTTTAAGAACCATTTTTCCAGCATAATGCTACGATGAAAATGCAGTTCCCAGTAGCTAGCTAAAGTCAACCGCAAGCACTAAGGTAGCCATCAACTGCCTTGCATTGCATGGCTCAAGCTTACACAATTTCTGCTTTCAATATTCTCTATTAATACTCCACATACATTGAACCATTTTTGGCGTTGTTAATTTCACTCTTTACTAAAGTGGTGTCATGATCAACAGCATGAACCATTGGCTGCAGGCCATGACCTATTGATTCCACATACATGATTCAACTCTCTATAGTGAATGATGCATTTCATCTTAAAACACAGTATTGGTACAAATTACATCATAATAAAACCAATTTAGGATAAGGTTAGGTTAGGTTAGATGAGCTGATTTTCTTATGAAAACAGACAACAGTGCTAGGGACTGCAATGTCCTATGCAGGATGCCGAAATTCAAATAACAAAGAATTGCTCGTGATGTGTTCTAGCTGTTCGTGTTGCTTGCTTACTGTTCAATAGCGTTACTGCTTCTCTAATTAACTCCTTTTAGTGTCATATCGTATGGTAATGGACGAAGCTTATCAATTCTCATGGAGGGCCAAGTCAAGGAATATGAAAACACATCTACCCTCTTCTTGTTGGCACTCAATATCATGGTAATTGGATGGTGGAAGTCATACCAATAATATAATTCGCGGCACCTTCTTTAAGTTGACCACTCAACCTTTCCATATCTTCCTTCATAAACTTTATTCCTCTTCTCCTAGAAAGATTCGACGATAGCTTAACACTCCAACTGTCTCCTTTTCTCTATGTTGCATCAAAGATTTTTAAATAGTACTTAATTCCTTGTCTAAAGTCCTTGTACATTAGAAATTAGGCTATGGTTTTCCAATCCGAGACCTTGTAACCATGCAAGGAGAAAAAAAACCCTATTCAGACCTGGATATGTTATTTAAAATTTTAGCAAACTTTTTCAGGCCCTTGATGTTGATTGACTTTGTTGTAAGCCATTAATTTGTGTGGCAAAATAGTTTTATTCTACCCGATGATGCTGTTGAAGAAATAGAAATCACATTAGCCAAATTGGCTTGAGAACCAAGAATGGAATCATTATTAGAGATAGCAATCTGTTGGCTGGAGTTTACCTCTTATTATTACCAAACCATGGGAGTGCTGACATTACAGCGTTTCATTATTGATTTTTTTTTTTTTTTGATAATCCTCAATTTTATTAAAAACATTGCTATTTATACTGTAATCATCAAAAAAAAAAAAACTTCCATCAAGATACGAAAAAAAATAGATAAAACAAATCAAAACATCAGTAAATCATATGTTGACTTGTCCAAAACTTTATGTCATCTACACTTATTAGAAAATCAAATTCCGAATATGCGAACTAGTGATTATAAGACTTCAGCCAATAAGAGAAACGGTAAAGGATCAAACTTAGACAGGAATCAAGATCTGCAATACCCTCTTGAAAGACAACATTATTTCAAATTAGCCATAGATTCCAGGTTGTGCAGAAGGATAAAAGCTTCCAAGCTTTTTTTTTTTAATTTCCAGTAACGAGCGCATACCATTAATATAGCATATCATCCAAACACCTAGGAAAACATCAACTAATTCTCCACCAAGATAGAATTCTCATCCAAATATTCCAAGCAAAATTATGAAAAGGTAGTCAATGTTCTCAATACTTATACCACCAAGGTTGCAAGTTGCTTGAGCCTCTAGCACTAAACACAATAGAACAAGAAATTCTTCGTGTTGAATTTGTTTTGAATAGCCAGCCAGGATTTTTGAAGACAAATTCTTCAACCAAACATCTGTTTGAAAGTAAAGATTCCCTCCATTTATAGCAGCACAACATGTCTTCATTAAAAAGCTTCCATCACTGGTGGCTGTACAAATTTTCTTGTCATTATTGAGTATGTTATCTGTATGGTATCTGAAAATGATACAGTACTACATCATTTCTCTATTCCCTAACACATTCTCTGGCACATGGCCAGAAATTATTGGATCCTCAACTTCGCTGCAAAGGAATATATATATACTGTCCTGGAATTCAAAAGGGCATCTTGTTTCCCAACATAGAAAAATTGACTTAGGGCCACAATCTTAAGCTGACCTCATAGCTGATAATGCATTATCAGATTATAAAATACTCACAGTTATGGTACTTGGTACATATGATATGCACATTTACATCTTATATTAGTTTAATCTTTCACAGATATTATTCCTTTAAGGGGAAAAAAACCAAAACTTGTCCATTCTGCTGTTTTTTTTTTTTAATTATTGTGAAAAGAAACTTTGATCTGAAGCTCTTGTATACAGTACTGGAATTTTAATTTACTTTGCAAATCATTATGAGGAATTTAGTTATATTACTCAATTGGTCACCCTGCTGATGCTATTAAGAAAAGAGAAGGGACATACTGACATGCTTATGATCAGAAGGAGCTACATTTGCATGGCATCTAAGATTGGAAGCATCTTTAGATCAGAAGAGATGGTGGAATAATTAAGTTGAAGATTCTCTATAAAACCCAATAGAGCTACAAAGAGTAATTTCTCCTTATTCATTTTCTATAATACATCCCATAATTTATGCACTCTCTCATTGAGGCTCTCCTTACTTAACACTCCACATAAATACATATATTTTATTTCAATATGCCTTTTATTTAGGCATTGAAGTTTTGCACGTAGTGGTGGTTAAACAGTCAGGGGTGTGGTTCGTGTTTAGGATTAGGCACCGGATCTTTTTGGTAGTCCACCATAGCCTCCATCTCTGTGAGCTTTCTCATCTCCACTTCATAAATGAGCTACATCATAAAAACATATTATAACAGAAGAGTTTGATCAATCAACAATGACTAAATCAACGATGATGCTAATTATGCAGCTGTGATATAAATGTTATATCCATTGTAATTAGGACAGGACCCGAAATCCATCTAGGCTTTCGGATTGTCTGAACTTGAACTGGAACAAGCATCGATGGATTGGTCATCTCAGATGAAATTTAAGCAGTATCAAGTCATGTTATAAAGTATAGTTTATTGTTGAAAATAACAAATAATTAAGGCATGGCATGTACGCATATAGTTGCGTAGGCATGTACTGCTTATTAATAAAGTCTTGTTACCTCACTTGGTGGATTTGGCAGAATACGGCCCTCCTGGATGCCTGAAAATCTGGCTGCAAGAGGGAAAGAATGGAAAACGTGTTATTTTAATCATTACGAAATAATAAGGTGATTTTACATGGAGAACTAATTAACTGCATGCTCACCTGCAGATAAATCAATGAAGAGGAGGAGGAGGATGAGAAGAATAGTATTGGTCTGAGAACCCATTGTAAATGATCTGGTGATATTGTTGTTGTAGGTTCTGAGAGGACAAAGGATGTGTTAAATTTATAGGGACACAACCATGTAAACACTTCATGGTGCAAACTGCACTCAAAAGCTTTGTAGAATGTTAGGATTAAAAATGCAACAGCCATTAGCAAGAACACAACCAAGTCAAAGGCACTAATTTGTGACCTCAAGAGTCAGGTCCTCCTGTTCTCCAAAAGCTAAATTGATTAGGTCGAAAACAACTGACTTTGCATTTGCAGGGCTCACGCTCTATACATCAATTCAGCTTAGTTGGATACATTATTTCTTTAGCAATTCCTTCGTTTCACTAGTCTCAACCATTCTTTCCAGTCCATTCGTTCTCCACATCTGTTGAGCCCATTTTGGCTTTATTTCAGTACTGTTTAGGACAGTGTTGTCTTTATCAATAACATCAGCCATTGGCAGGAGGGGCCATGTTAAAATGTGGTGGTGATGTAAGAAGATAGTAAGAGAAAAATATTTTGAAACTGATCACAGCTAACTTATTTCTACATTCTCAACTCAAGCATTTACATAAATATTTATACAACTCTTGGTACGTACATGGACAACTCTTATAATAATAATCTCTAATATATGTAGCCATATTAATATATACGTACAAACAATAAACCAAATACAAAGTAATTATGTGATTAATGCATAAACTTTCCTAAATGTATACATAAACCATTGCTAGAGCACATCTTCCAACGTACCTCCTGAAACTTGTTTCTAGATAACTCCTAGCAGATCAGCTCTTAATCTGCATAAATCTTCATACTTCAAAGCCTTTGTAAGAATATTTACAGCTTGATCCTTGAACTTCAAATAACTCATTTTCACCTTCTTCTTCCTTATGCACCTTCTAATAAAGTGATATTTGGTGTCGATATGATTGCTTCTCTCATAAAAAAAATGGATTTTTTCCCCAAAGAAATTGCAGACTTATTCTCAGTAAAAATCTCTATATTATCCTTTTGAGGCGTGTGCACTGTCTCCAAAATTATCCTTAACCATACAGCATAAAAAATACAAAGGAAGTTGCTGCCATATATATATTCAGCCTCAGAGAGTCAGAGTCACAATTGCTTGTTTTTTTGAACTTCATATGAAAACAGTATCTCTCTCCCTCAATCACTGCATGTGATTGTAACGAACTAACTTGAACTCTTTGTAGAACAATAGTGTAAACCATAAGAAACGGTTCCTTTAGTAGACTTGAAGTATCCGTCTTGTTACTTTTAGATGTGTTGTAGTATGAGCTTCTATAAAATGACCGACAGCTGTAACTCCAAGAAAAAAATGTCTTGTCGAGGAGTGCAAGTTAAAAAAACTCAAAATGCCAATAAGCCTTCTAAATAGTATCGGATTTATCTTCTCACCATCTTCATGCTTTGACGACTTTGCACCACATTCAACAGGAATATTCATAGGTTTGCAGCTCTTCATGTTGAACTCATTAAAAATCTTCTTTGCATAGCTCTCTTGAGAAATAAAAATGTTTCATTGAACTTGTTTTATCTCAATGTTAAGATAATAAAACATGAGTCTAATATCCAACATTTCAAACTCTTGTATTATGGCCTTTCTAAAATCATCAAACATGGCTAGATTGTCACTTATAAAGATCAGATCAACAACATAAAATCAAACAATTAAAATTCCAGCACTCTTCTTCTCTTTGACATAAAGAGTGTACTTATTAGGACATCTCACAAGCTTGTTCTCTTTAAAGTAATTTATAACACGGCTATATGATCAAGCCACTGGTGATTGCTTCAAACCGTGTAATGCTTTTTTCACCTTCATGCCCTTTTACAACATAATCCAGAGGTTGTTCTAGACACACTTCTTCCTCAAGATATCCATTTAAAAATATGGACTTCACATCCATTTGACAAATCTTTCATCTGTGTTGAGCTGCCAAAGCTATAAGAAATCAAATGGTTTCTATACGGAGAAGTCGATTCTTGTATCTATCCACTTCACCTTTAGCATCCTTGTTAACTTTTTAACCCCATTTTACTCCAGTAGTCTTCTTTCCACTTTAAAGTTTTGTTAACTATCATGCATCATTCTTATCTACTGTCTTATTTCCACATTCATTGCAGTTCTCCACTTTTCTTCTTTAATATCCTCTTTGAAATTTAAAAGCTCTAAATTTGCAAACAAATAAAAAAGTATTGAATTATTAATTTCTGTTATTTCTGCATAAGTTTCTTGAAGGCTTCTTATACGAAGAGGATGGATAAAAGAGCTTGTTTGAGGAGATACACCACTGTGAATAGATGTTGAAGAGTTTGGTGGAGTAACAAATTAAAACTGATACATTTATTTGACTAAATTCTTTTTCAAACATAGATAAAAATTTATGCGTCTCATCCTAGACATTCCAATACCATGAAGCATCTTCATCAAAGTCCACATCTCTATTAATCAAAATCCTCTCATTACTGGGATTATACAGCTTATAGCTTTAAGAATTCGAGTCATGGCCGACAAAAACAAGCTTCTCACTTTTTCATCCAACTTCGATATGTTTTTTCATCTGAAATGTGAGAATAAATAATGATGTGATATTCTTTGTATTTGTTGAAGGAATATGTTGATAAGCATACAACATCAGCTACTAATTTCTTTGACTTCAACATATTGCAAATCATATTGAGAATGGTTCTATTATTTCTTTCAGGTGACCTCAGAACAGTTAGAGGACATCAAAGACCATGATAATCATACAACTCATGAAATTCTTATGAAGTGGACTCTCCTTCTCTATCAGACCTCAAAGCTTTAATAGCATAGCCACTTTCTTCTCCACTTGCGCCTTGAGTTTTTAAATGCTCCAGAGACTTCTAACTTTTTATTCAAAAAGTAAAACTCAGATTCTGTGACTAAAACCATCAATGAAAAGAATAGAGTAGTTGCTTGTACCAAATGAAGTTGACTTGATAGGTTCACAGGCATATCCGTGTACACTAGTTGGAGTGGTTCAGTGGCTCTTCAAGTGACTTTTTTCAGAGAAAGAATTTTGGATTACTTGCTGTAATACAACCTGCACAAATCTAATATGGAAGATCAATAAGAGGTAGTTTATTCACCATTTTCTCCTTTGCTGATAGTTTCAGCCCAGAATAGTTAAGATGGCCTACTCTCGAATGCTAAAGCCAAGAAGAATCACTTGCACAAGATTTTAAACATTTAGCACTATCAATCTGAATTGTAGAAATTATCCTATTCTTTGCCATAACAACTCTAGCAATCAACTTCCATTTTCTATATCTTATAGTGAGGCAATGATTCTTCATATCAATCCCTTATCCTTTCTTAATTAAGAGGGTAGTCCAAACTCATAATATTATTCTTCAAGGTATACTAAACATGGCGAATAAAACTCATTTGCTTCATTCTTTAGCCGATTAAAAATGCCATCTTTGCTTTTAATTTGCACCTTTGTATTATCATTAAAAGCAATATTGTCATTAACAGATTCGTCAAGCTTCACAAATATATTTGTATTACCAGTCTTGTTGCAGTATCCAGATTCAACAAATCTTGCTCTCAATCTCTCTTATCTTGGCATGCAATCAATAAAGTAACCTCTTTATCTTTTTTTCCATCTACATAGCTTGTTTTTTTATTTATTATTAACAAGACATTCATATTCACAAGCATAATGGCCATACTTATGACGAATATAACATCTAACATTACTTCTCATTCTTCCTTTTCATGCCCACTACTCTTTTCATGCCCTTTTTTGCTTGAGATTGCTAGCACTACTAAAAAAAAAAAAAAAGAGGCTAATAACAACTACCTAATCCGTTCCATATAAAATTAAAATTTGTTTCAAATAAAAATTAATAAGAAAATCAGCAACCAACAATATTAGATGCAAATAATGGATAATTTCTCAACAACAGATATTTCATTGTTGATTCATTGCTAATCAGCAATGAAAAATCTATTGCTTATTTGTTGATGATTTGTCAAATAAATATATTTTTAAAAATAAAAATTTTCTAAATTATTCTATTCCCATTTATTGAATTTTTTATAATTATCTATAGATATTTCAAAAATAATAGAACAATATATAAAGAGCATAAATTAATACTAGAAAATATTTTATCTACGATAACAAGTGAAATAAAAATAAATTTTAAAATCTTATTAAACTTCAATCAATATAGATAAGTCACAATTTAATAAATATATTCTAATTATAGAGGTGGTGGTGGAAAGGAAATAAGATAATGTTGATCATCATAAAGTAAATCAATATAAAGTAGTCGGGGCCTAGATCGATATACTGGTATAGAGACGAGGGATACATAGATGTCGTCATATGTGAAGTCACATGTAACAACATTAATGAATTCATAGGTGTTAACATACCTTGGTTCATATTGGATAAATCTTCTTACACCCGCAATAAATTCATGACAAATACGATCATCCCTACAATGACAATACATCTACAATCGATCGTTCATATTAATCTAATTAACATAATTAAAACCAACAAAAAATTTAGAATATTATTTAATATTTTTCTTAATCTATATTTAAGAATTTATATAATAAATTATCAAAATAACTTTGTTAGTTACTAGCTCATAAGTTGAGCTAAGTTATAAAAAGGCAACCTAAATTAGAATTATGAACGGAAAAAAAGAGAAATAAATCTTCAAGATATAAAATAACCTTTGAAAAAATGTTCTGAAAACTCAATTTGAACAAAATCTGTCATTTATGTTCTTGTTCTTTCTCTGCCATCAAACAATCATAAATATTCAATGACCATAAAACTTTTTTATGAATCAAGTTATACCCCAAAATCTATATAGAGTTTTAAGTTATATCGACAAATCTAGAGTATTCAATATGCATAATCCAAAAACTTAAGAACTTCAAATGCAAATAAATAATGTGTTGTGGAGAGTTCAATGATATGAGAATAGAAAAAAAAAATAAAAAAAAAGCAAGAGTAATAATGTTAAAAAATAAAAAAATGTAAATTAATAGCATTACTTTAACTAGAATGAAGATACATAATAATAAATAAAGAATGTAAGTAAATATAAGATTCCAACCTCAAATCTAATTATTTTTCTTGATATTCTCTAAGCATAA
>Ga0325403_1003241_pt1 | contig 14789 bp, 6 predicted proteins | sample PopdelMetagenome_19_FD_205665 | JGI IMG/M metagenome (GOLD analysis project Ga0325403, IMG submission 205665) | Populus deltoides microbial communities from Bellville, Georgia, United States - Xylem-PdKOR-R4 | ecosystem: Host-associated > Plants > Phyllosphere > Stem > Wood/Secondary xylem...
AGATGAAAACCTTAGATTCTTACATTGGATGCTTGTATCCGAAGGAATCCTTGGCCCAAAAGGGCACTAATCTTGACACTTTGCCAAACTCATAAGCGTTTGGGTTTGGCGCGTAGCTAAGTTTAGGGGAGTTGGGTCTAGTATCAGACTCATAAGCGTTTGTTTTTTTCTTTTCTACTAATTTCCAACCATGGATTGGTGGCAGAAAACTTGGGCTACAATTTATAACCTTTATATCGATATGAAGTTGAGGTGAACTAATACCGATGCATTAACAATATCTAAATAGTGCGGGGGAATCACTGTTCCCCTACTCCTAAATCACTGTGGATTACAACAGTAATCCACAGTGATTCTTATTCTGTTTTTTTTGCTAACTTTTTCTCTTTTTCTTTCTTTTTTTTTCAAAAATTTTTTTTTTTCAATTTTTTTTCATTTATTTTTTATTTTGTTTTTTCCAAAATTATTTTTGATGATTTTACTTTTTAAATATTGACCTGGTTAAAATTTTTGCTTTGTAAATTTTTTCTTTAAAATACTGTGGATTCCTGCGATGTTTTTCCACATAATTTTTCTATTTTATTTCTTTATTTTTTAAAATTATATTTGTCGATTTTTTTTAATATGGAGCTGATTGAGAATTTAGTTTTGTATTTTTTTGTTTAAAACATTGTTGATTGCTACAATATTTCTCATCATGGTTTTTTTATGATTTTCTCCGAAATTATCTTTTTTTATTTTATTTTTTCATATTGAGCTGGTTAAAAATTACAGTTACAATATGTGAGGAAAGCACTGTAATTTTTCTCAAAAATTACTGTTGATTGCTACAGTGTTTTTTCCAAATGGTTTTTTTCTGTTTTTGTTATGTTTTTTCCTATAATTATCTTTGTCAATTTTATTTTTTAAATATTAAGCTGGTTAAGAATTGCACTTACAAGTAAATACAAGTTTTTCCTCACAAAACACTATGGATTGATACAGTTTTTCCTCACATGGTTTTTTTCCAGTTTCTTTTGTGTTTTCTTTTTTTTGTAATATTTTTTTTCAAAATTATCTTCGTCGATTTTATTTTTTTTAATATTGAGTTGGTTAAAATTTAACTTTGTAATAAAGTTTAATCATGTGGGGAAAGCATTGTAACTTTGCTTATAAAACATTATAGATTGTTACAGTGTCTCTACGCATAGTTTTTTTGTTATAATTTTTTTCAAATTATCTTTTTTAATTTTATTTTTTTAATATTGAGTCGTTTGTGAATTACAATTATAAGTCATTACAAATAAGGCTAAATCATGTGGGGAAGACCTGTAACTTTCATCACAAAACACTGTGAATTGCTACAGTGTTTCCAACATGATTTGTTTTTCCTTTTTTTGATGTTTGTTTTGTTATTTTTTTTCCTAAAATTGTCTATGTTGATTTTTTTTAATAATGAGCTGATTAAGAATTTAGCTTTGTTATTTTTTTTTCTTTAAAACAACGTGAATTGTTGCAGTGTTTTCCCATGTGATTTTTTAAAAAATTATCTTTGTTGATTTTTTTTTTTAAATATTGAATTGGTTAAGAATTATAATTACAATAAAGCTAAATCATATGAGAAAAGCGTTGTAGTTTTTCTCACAAAACACTGTGGATTGCTACAATATTTCTCTAAATGGTTTTTTAGTTTATTTTATTGGGAAAAACGATATAGTTTTCCTCACAAAACATTGTCAATTGCTACAATGTTTTTTCTCATGGGTTTTTTTCCTTCCAAAATTATCTTTGTTGGTTTTTTTAAAATATTAAGTTGGTAGAGAATTTTGCTTTGTAATTTTTTTCTTTTTATTAACTGAAAAGCTAAATCATGTGGCGAAAGCACTGCATCTTTCCTTACAAAACACTGTAGATTGCTACAAATTATTTTGTTCAATCTCTAAGTTTTTGATCACCAACACAACTTTTTTTTTCCGTCATGAAATATTTGCTCCATCATACCTTTAATTTCTATTACTTATTTAGTGCTGGTTTATAATTATAACACTATCGAGTACATTTATTTTATAAACCCGCGGTAGCGCGTGGACATGGCATCTCGTGTATAATTATAAAACATGCCGAACTCAGTGCTCCTCATCGATCACTTGACACCATACAAAGCTTCAATTCCATGAACATCATCGTCCTGCAGAACCCTGGTTTCATTCATGCCAGTATATGGCCACATGACAGCACCCTTAATTGAGGAATGAGCAAGCCCCAAAGCATGCCCCAATTCATGCAATCCAACCGTCAGAAAGTCGTAGGCCCCTGGGGCTGCACCAAACGACCAGTTTAGATCGGCATTGAAAAACACTCTCCCATCTGTTGGCGGATATGCAAAAGCCTCTTTACCTTCATCCATACCTCCTTGGCCTTTTTTAAGGAAGCCAATCGTGATGTCTGCAACACTAAGATTTCTCTCAACAAATTTAAATGTAAAAGGTAAATGATCACCCCATGATTTAAAACAATATTTTGCAAGAGGATTAAGCACATCTTTTCTGGTTCCAGGTCGATATCCCCAGTTAAGTACTTTCGTGGTTTCTGGCCACTTAAGTGATCCTGGAAACAATGCATAATCAATGTTGTAGCTCCCTGTAGACTTCATTCGAGTCTTGCCATCAACAATATCCGGCACCCCGCATCGCGGCTTCATCATCAGCGACACTGTTTCTGCATCCAACACCCCGGTGGGCTTCAAGTTGAAATTGATTTGGTAGGTTTTGAGGGCTCTTTCTATGGTTTCATCAAAATAATCATCATCTACTTCATCATTATTTAAACCTCCATGGTTTAGGTATCCAAATTGATGGAGGAATTTCTTGAGTTGGTCGACACCTTCTGCTTTGTCACCTTTCTTGGATCCTTGCAGATGCCTGATGAACTCAAAGGGCGATTCGTTTTGCACATTTGGGTGTGTCCAAGCGGTATGAGATAGGGAAGAGAGGAAGAGGAAGCAAGTAAAGGCAAGGGAATAAAAGATTTTGGATGCCATGACTAGCTGGTCAGAGGTGAAATTGACAATACTGGTGCATAGGCTTCCTTTATATATACTAATTTAATCACAGATAATCTATCATCATAATAATAATAATATTATTATTATAGAAATAAATATTACGAATAAAGAGAGTTTTCTTTTGATTTTCGGTGAAAAAAATCAAAGGGAAGACAAATGCAAAATACGATGGTTGTTGGTCCTCGTCTAGTCTATTATATTGACTAATTACATTGGGTCATATATAGTAATTCAAACAAAGAAACTCTCGTGGTATTTTAAGCCAAGAATCGAAAGGCCAAAATAAATGCAAGGCAAGAAATTTTTTTTTACCTTTTTAGGTTTAATCTGTATTTTAAAAGTAGATTTGTTTCTCATGATTCAAATCCTAATAAAAGATGCAAAAAAAATTTAAAGAAAAATTGAATAGTCATATATGCTTGTTTAAGACACTATAAAAACTCTATTTTGATAGGCAAAAAATGGTTCAAAGAATATATACTCTTATCATTAATATTTAAATAAATAAATAAAAAAGTTTTGACTTGCGAGCATTTGCACATGATTTGGATTGTCTAGTGTGTTAATAAATTAAAGTATTAAAAACAAATTTAAATTTCATCTAACTCCCATTAGTCTCCTAACAAGCAATAGAGAAGTAAAGTATTAATATATAAGAGTGTTTAGCAATAACTTAAATTATATATATATATATATATATATATATATATATCAATTATAAACAAAACGAACAAATACTTAAGTTTTTTATATAACAAAGTGATATCTCCTAATTCAAGGTCAGACTGCGGGCTGTTTTGTGAACTTATACTTGTGGTCTGGTTCTGCTTTTGACACCCGATATTCAGTGGTCGTCCTAATAATTGGTGTGCAGGTGTCTAGTATAATTAGTGTAGTTCAAAAATGGTTTGAAACCCTTTTGTTGCTTGTAAGATCAAATACAGAGCAGGAAAAATGGCAGTTTTTTATTTAAAAAAAAAAAATCATTGACGAATGTCCATTTGATCTCATTGGTGTCCAATTCGATTCGTGATTGAACATAAATTATATACGGTACCAGCTCAAAAGGTCCGTGGCATTCATCAAACTTGTTCGGCATACAATGATAACAAGATGTTTTCACAATGTGTTCTTATGACTAAGAAATCAAATTGCACAGATTCATCCTTTCTTTGGCGAGGCTGCAAGTCTGGTATACATTCTTGCCATGGATTGATAACCTCTAACATCACCAGAACGTAGAAGATTGCCTGCACTAGTGTAATTACCCGTTAGGAACAGTATAAACACATCAAATTTGCAAAACTTGGATATCGATTTGCCAAAGCTCGAAACAAGAAACACTATTTGATGCCCACAAGTGGACCTGTAAAAACCAATGGTGGTGATTATTTCATGGCATGAATTTTCTACGATTCTACATGAGAACCTAAATTAACAAGAGAGGAAACAAAGCTAGTAGCAAGTGAAGCCTGACAATGCCAGTTCCTTTCCGATCCTTGCATTCTCAGCTGTAACAATTCCAAACCACCAACGGAGGCAACAATACTAAGGGGAATGGCAAACTAGGACAAGCATGACTTGGCAAAGGAAAGAGGTAGATACTGACAGAGATATCCCCAATCTTTTACGACCCTTTATTAGAAATTGTCTCAATATCTTACTTTCATTTTTACCATCTCAGAGGTAGTTACTAACAGAGATCTCACCAATCTCTGGAAGAACCTTCATCGGGAGTTATTACAATATCATACTTTTCATTGTTACTATCCTGAAGGAAGAAGTTACTCATTAAAGTACATCTTTAACCCTCATGTTAAACCATTGTATCACAGTATTATTAAGTCATTGCTATGGATTACTGTTGTTTAGACACCGGTCAAAGTAAATATATAATGTTGAAACAAAAGGTATATAAACTAAATTACCTGAATCACAGTTTAGAGGGCTATCAGGTTCTGGGTGGGCCATCAAAGCAATTATAGCCCTACAAACAGACTGAAGAGTCCAAGCTGGGCTCCAGGCATTCTTCAATATATCAAGGCATATTTCTCCTGTCTGCAAATTAATCATAAGCCATAGTCAGTACTCAACCAACCATCTTTGGTGTTACATTCCAAAAACTTTAAACAACAATTTGTAATCTCTCTAGTACAGAAAAAGGGATGCTCCAATTTAGACAGCTTTTTGACCCTCTAGTTTATATTTAAGATTCAACAGAATCTTGATAACACCGTGGATCCTAGCTACCCAATCCTCTCCCTCTTGCTCTCTCCTCTAGAAGGAAAAATAAAAGAGTAGCTTTTCTTTATTATTAAAACAAACTCTTAAGTGGGATTTCTTTTGACAAGCTCTTGAAACTCTAAATTAAACAGATATAGAAAGCCTGGGTTCAAAAAAAAAAGCACATATCAACAAAAGCTTGTACCAAGCCAATTCATTTCCTTAGCAGACATAGTTGCAGATAACTGCGCAGCATGGCATCAGCAACAGTAAGATATATTCTCAGGTGCAATGTTGTACATCAAAACTGATTTTTAAAATATCCAACCAATATCACAAGCTGTTAACATTCAGCTTCAGTCACTTCAAAAATTTGTAAATAGTCCACAAAAAACCATAAAACAAGACCCACTAGACAGTGGCAGCCACAGAATTCAGGTCTGAACAGAAGACTATTTGTAAGCTCTCTACAACAGCACTAATTGCCAGCAGTTGTCATGCATGTTAGGTCATTTCTTATGGATCTTATCTCATGTTTTAAATCAACCAATTAAACAAATTAAAAAAGAAAGAGGCCAAACAGATAAAGGTTGAGCTGGAATCAAACTGCGGATTATATCAGGGGTGCCAAATGTAACAAAATAAACTGACTGTAAACACCTTGTCATGACACTTGGATTATAATTACTTCGAAGGTAATAAAGACATATGATGTAGTTTATATAACTCGAAGCATATTTGATCACAACTGATTTTGGGATTGAAGTTTGACTTGCTTTAAAAAATAAATTGTTGCAGGAAATGAAAAAACAAACACCAACTTAAAATGCACAATTTTAAGCAACAATTAAACAAAGAAATTGCAGTAAAAATCATTGAATTGATTTAAGATATAAGACCCCCACTACCATCATCTGCCAAAACATCGATAAACAACAAGAGAGCAAAGCTATCATACCAAACAATTCATACCTTAAAATGCACATTTGGGTGAAATATTTTCGTCAAGAACCGCACTTGCGGAGGCTGCAAAGGATACTGTTCAGGAACAGAAAACGCAAGCTGAAAAACTCCACCCTCAAAAGGAGTCTCCGACGGTCCCTGTACACAAAAATTACACAAGCCAGTCAATAAAACCACACAATTCTACCACTTTTCATCACGTCCAAACATCTTACCTTGATCAGAGCAGTCCATTTAAAAATGTTAGAATCATCACAAACTAATTGAATATCCGGATCAGCTACTTTCTCTCGCTGAACCTCCTTGTATTCCTTTAATAACCTCGCTCTCGATGCCTGAATTTCTCCTTAATATCAATAATTCAATTCACTAAATCCCTAACACAGTTCTATCATCGAACCACACGTAGAAATAAATCAAATAAACAAAATTAGTAAATCAACAGAGGCTGCTAACCTGCATGTTTATAAGCAGCCGTTGATGACCTAAATAGATTTCTTCCAAAAGTAAATTAACCGAATCGCGCTTCAATAACTGCATAATTACGGAGATAAATTATCAGTTAATAGCTCATTAATAAAAAATAAAAATAAAACTTTTCTCTCGAGTTTTGATTCTGGTTTTCTCGGAATCCAAACAGGTTACCAACAATCGGTACAGGTTAGATGAAGCTGAAGAGACAGGATAATGATAAGATAATTGAAAGTGATTAACGTGATTATTAAGAGCTGGATTAGAATTAGAATCTCACCTGGTTGAAGTTGTGAGAGAAGAGGCAGGGGGAGAATTTTATTCGATGATCGAACAGGTTAGCAGGAGTTTTTGTTATGTGGATCGCGGTTTGCAGATTTTTCTTTTTGAAGCGGTTTGGTATCTGACTATCTTCACCGTTGATGAGAATATCAACGGATGAGGATTGTCAGATGACGACAATGGTGATCGCAGAACGAGGGAAAGGGTCATCCTCGGGATAAATTTATATCCGAAACCAAACGTATTGGCTTCGGCCGCCATGATACGCGTCCCGCATATATTAATTAAAAGTGATTGTTTTTGCCATGCGAACATTTAAATAATATAAAAAATTAAAAAAAATAATTATTTAATAATAACGGTTCATGGTTGATATGAAAAATAAATTTTTAAAAATAAAAACAATAATTTAATATATTTTTAAATAAAAAATTCTTTAAAAAATAATTAGTCTGATAGTTTTTTAAATTTAAACCCCTAAAATTTTATTGTTGGTCAATTTTTTCCTAAAAAGTTATGGGTTGATATCTTGGTGAAAAAAAAAAGATATTTTTATCACAACATTGATAGAGATTGGTTTTTGTAATGTTTTTATATTTATTTTTTGATGTATGTAACTATGTCACTGTTTATAATTGTTAAGAAAGTAGCAAGTTTGTTCCAAATATCAGGAGAGCGAGAAAAGTTGTCAGAAATGAAAGTGCTGGAAGCATCCTATAAAGGGAGATGATCATTAGAAACAACATTCCTGATTCCAGCCTCTGGATAGTCAAAAAGCAGTCCCTTTGGAGACTGAAACTTCCAAATGGCAGGAAATATTCACACGAGCACTGAACTCTTGAATTCAATAAACCTAATCAGTTTACATTATCGATCAATCAAGAACTGATGGGGGGGGGTTGGGGGTACAAAAATAGAGGTATCTTTCAGAAAGATGTCCAAGTTGAAACAGTTGAAAAAACCCAAAATCATAAATCCAACCTAATTGAGAGCATCAGCTTCTTCTTTTTTCTCTCTACAAAGAATGTACATGATTTCCAAACAAACACAAATATGGGACCCAAAATAGACCAAAAGAAAAAAAAAAATATATATATATATATTGAAATTAAAAAAAAAAATGGAAAATAAGATGCCAGATGGTGAAGAAAATTTTAGAAAAAAAAATGCAACCAATCATGTTTTCACATGCTACCAGCTCTCCCAGGAGTGGATTTTCCTGGCTTGAATTTTGAAATATCTACTAGGTCTCCAAATAGCTTGTCCTCTGGCTTGGAAGGCTTACCAGATGGCACATAGGAAGAAGTTGGAACCTGGTAAGATGAGTTTCTCAAGCCATTGTCGTCTCTAACAGACAGTCCATGCATTCGCTGATCAAGGTACTGTGTCCCTTGTTGCAGTCCATACCCATATCCAGCCATTTGGTTGCCATACACTTGCTGAGGATACATTGAAGCCATCGGCCCAGCTTGCATTGGTTGTGGATACATACCCATGTACTGCCCTCCCTGCATTGCTTGAGGATTCATGCCTAAAAACTGATTGCTCGGTGCAGTCTGCATGTACATACCCACATGTTCATTACCCACTGGTTGAGGGCCATGAGGGTACATACCACTAGGCAGTGGTTGTGAATGCGTGCGAACCATCTGAGTAGCTTGCATTGATTGAGGGTATTGAGCGCCTGCCACTGGACTTGTGTCTGCTTGCTGAGCTTCCCAGGGGGGTGGAGGCAGGGCTCCACTACTTTGAGCACCTTTCAACAACCCAAGGTAAAAGCTTCATGAATTTCAATGCAATAGTAATAAAGAGAAACCTCATTCACTAAAATAAGCAAAACTAAGACAGTCCAAGAAACCCAACAACAACAAAATTTATTTCAAAGGAACAAAAGTTAATTTGAAAATAGAAGCACACCATAAACTGGTGAGGCCGGCTGCTGTTGCTGCTGGGGAAGCTGTCCATTCCAGGCAGGACCAGTGCCTTGCATGTATACTGACTGCTCATATCGTGGTGATCCCGTATTCGGGGCATTTCCATTCAGGTAAACACCAGCTTCTGGTGTTTGAAAATTCTGTTGCTGTTGGAATGGTGGAGTCAAGGAATTGGTTGGTCCTGCCAGATTGGTGGGCTGTGTATTGGCTGTATTTGGAGCGTTGTTACCATCAGAAAACATGTCAAACAGAACAAGTGCATTCTGCTGTGACAGAGGAGTGGATGTCTGTGGTTCTCCTACAGGAACAAGAGCCAGAGAGGTTCCAGCCTTTGGTGAGTTATAATCATCACCACTCAACAGGTCCAATTTGGGATTGGCTGCTGCTGGAGTAGTTGGACCATTAGTTGCAGGAGGTGCAGGGAGTAACAACTGGTTTAGTGTTTGAGAATTTGAAGTTGATCTGCAGAAATATTCACTCTCAGTCAAATAATATAAATCTCATACTAGAATTTTACGAGTTTAAACTTTGGCTTCAACTTTCAGCCATATAGCTCGACAAAAGTTAAACAATTTTCATACACCATTTCAACTTGACCAGTTCAGAATTTCATGCCAGATCTTTTTTCTTGCGGGTGTTGGTTGGAACCTTATTTTGAGTTGATAACTAGATATGTTTCACAAAACTAATCTGAAGGCTATCAAATGGTTATAATAAATGGGTGACTCCATAAGTGATTCTTTGAGTCATGAATTCAATATCCTCAAAATCATTACTAATTTTGGCAGGCAAGTAGCGCAGTACATATAGCCAGATTCATAACCAGTCCCAAGACAACTTAACTTCACAACCACAAACATATTATCCTAAAAGCCTAATTTAACAGACTGTAGTTCCAACAAAAGGAAATGAAAAGAAAAGAAAAGAAAACAAGACATTATCAACACACAACCACCATGATTGAATGAGAGCTTAGTGAGTGCTTCTTTTTGCATTACAACCTGCTTTTCAAATTGTTTTTCGCTTGAAAAGGCATCAAATTTATGCTTTTATAGGTGTTTTTGGATGGTTTTGATATGCTGATGTCAAAAATAAAAATAAAATCTGAAAAAACATCATTTTGATGCATTTTCAAATGAAAAGAACTTTTGAAAAGCATCCTACACTACAATACCAAACACGCACTTAGGCAATCAATTCATGTATAATTCACAACGCTTATCTGGTCATTTTCTATAGATAAGAAACAGTTGAATAAATCTGCTTACCCCCCATCAGGCTTTTTGTCCTTATTATCTCCAGCATCAACTAGAGGAGCATCAATGTCTACAAGTGCTCCACTAGATTCAGCTTTTGGTTTTTCTGCCAGACCTGGGGCAGAAGTTCCTGAAGAAATGGATTCATGCCTGACTAATACTCGCTGCAAGTCATCATTCAATGCTAATCCTTGACAGAGTAGGGATTCATCCCTGAAAAAGAAAGTTCAGATTATGAAGCAAAATATGTCAACAGTAGTTCCACCATGGATTTAATACAGGAAGCGGGTTCAAACTTCAAACACACAACATTCTGAACCAACTCATCTCATTCTACTTCTTGTGAAAATGACTAATCTAGCAAACTGGTCAGTCACTCCAGTGCAGGTTCGACAATAACAGTCACAACCAGCAACAATACTATCAAGCCACGCAACAAATCTAGACTATGACTAGCATATTGCCCCGCTCATAAAGATATAATTAATACAGTACAACCTATGCAAACCTTATCTCAAAACAAAAAGGTCACATCATGCCATTAATTTTAGATGTTATTATGTCCTACTTAGATTCGGAAAATAGACTCATTACTCTAGCACGCCAGAAGCCAGCCAAACAATAATACACTGTTGGAAATTATTATTTAGGATTTGTACTATTTAGGACTTCCACTGTTAATGGGGCTAATTAATATCTAATATTAAAAAGGATTTCGTTGTTTCCTTATCTTAATTACAAATCTTTCATTTTTAGGTGTGCCTCACACACATATTTATGAAATGTATGAGCTATTTTGATGAATGAAAAGCTATGTAGTGAAATTTGGCCAGCTCTTGTGGATTTCAAATGTGTGGGTTCTTGGGGATTCAAGAAGTGCTCCTTCTAGATTTCAAGTGTTTAGCCTAGTGGATTTTTGGTTTTCAATCTTCTTAGTATCTTTCCCTCTTGTTGTTCTACACCAACTTCATATATCAACAGGCACGCACATAAATGACACCACTCACCATGAAAATCGAATACAGGATAAGTTTCTAAAATACCGGAAAACATTATAGACAAACAAAACAAGAAGAAATGAGAATGGAACTTACGAAGTAGAATTAACAAGATGCACCACTCTTTGCTTGTATGTACGACATTGTTCCACTAGGTCAACTATAACCTCCTGCCTAAGCCCCTGCAAATTGAGGAGAAAACTCACTGGTTTAAGAATTGAAAATGAGATTAAGAATCTTGATTCACACTAAGCTAATTTACATGTGAGTGTAGGAAGTTTTAAGCACTTGATAACATGCCATTTTTACATTTAAGAACTAATGAATTCAAAATACAAATTAAAAAATTGTTGACTTTAAGATAGCCTGACATATTAAATAAATCACAAGTTTTTTAACTACCCCAAGGATTGGAAAATGTACCTCTCTGTTCCCTGGGTCTAATGCATTTAGCATCTCTGCTAGAACATCCATGATACCCCGAGCATTTTGAATTTCTGTCATGCTAGTGAAAGGAAGTTCAAAAATTAAAACAAACACACATCTTAAATAACCCCTGAATACAACCATAGAACACAGGATGTAATAAAAATAATGCAACCACCATAAAAAAAAGTTTCGGGTTCATCATTCAGGCATATGCCAAGGAAATGAAGTGCCAAAGAAAGGCCAAAGCTATGAACAACTTACAATGTCTTGCTAAATAAATAAATAAAACTGTCATTGGCATACCTCAATGTTGGGAACTCTGACTCTGCAGAAGATTCAGCCGCTCCTTGTGGATACTCAATACTGCGCAGATTTTGAGGATAAGATGACAGAGGCTGTGTTTGTGGAGGTGTGAATACAGGTGCGGAGCTCTCAGACCTTGGAGGGAACACTGCCCCAGCACGCTGAAATAGAGTAATTCACTTAGAGATGCAAACCAAAACAGCCACATTATGATGATCAGAAGTGCTTGTAAAACAGAGTATTGGCAATGAAATGACAAAGTCATGCTTGTTTGGTGATTCATAATGAAATGTACAAATTATTCAGCTATGCCAACTAGGATCAATGTGGCTGAAGGAACACATCATAGGAACATCAAAGGAAACGCACCAGCAACTCTTGGTATGCAGCATAATATTGTGGATATCTTGCCCTTGGACCACCAAAAGCTTCTTGCCAAGTATCTACCAGAATCAATATCTTCTCTTTGACATGAAAGTCAGTCTGCTACAATTAAGCATAACACAAACTATGAACAATTTTTACAAAAATGAAAAAGACACAGATACAAGATATGTACAGAAACACTCACCTTTTTCTTAGCTATTTTGACCATCTCATGAAGAAGATCTTTCTCTGCCACATGCATATGTACAATGTCCCCACAGTTCTTTATGATTGTCTCTAACAGCTAGAAGCGCCCAGACCAAAATTGAAACAAACTTAGTCCTCTGGAAACAGGGTTGTTAAAAAATGACCAGAAGAGTGACAATGTTACACTGAGAAAACTGGTGATCCAATTAATACTAAATTAACAGCATCCCCAACAAATTTACTACCTTCTACACCTAATCATACCATCACTCTCTCAAAAAGAGAATTACAGTACAAACTAATTTGACTTCATTTTCCAATACCATACCGAGGGAAAAGAAAAAAAGGATCTCGGACCAAACCCAAATTCGCCTAACACAATCAGATCTCACCTTTCTACCTCAATCAAACACACCATAATACTCTACTTCAGAAATTGGCCAATTTGTGCCAAGTATTCCACTGCACCTGCTTGCTCATTCTCTTATACACACGACACTCTCCTAATAAAACCTAACACTGATTCAATTTTCCTTTAGAAAAAGAAAAAAAAAAGTAAATAGAACCCTAATGTAACAACTAACAAGCATGCTGAAAACTATATTGCACTCGTATCACATAAACTGAATAAAGTAAACAGATATATTCATCCAGTGAAAAAAGAAACCAAGAGATGCCAAGCTTACTGTTAGGGCAAGTAGTTGAACTTTTGAATTCCTGCTGCCAAGTTTCTTCTTTATTCCTTTGATAACATCCTTCGCTTGCCTGGTAATCCAAATCAAACCAAAAACTTCAAAACGTAAGCAATCTAAAAAAGTTCCTAGTCTTTAGATCGACAAGAAGCAAGCTTTATAATTTATTCAAAATGCAAATAAAAGAAAAAAAATAACTAGCCACGAGAATATAACACGGTTCAAAATATTGATATTTTCTCCTCAGCTAATCAGAATCAACTGTTCGATCAAATTATTAAGAAAGAAGTTTATCCAAAACATTTACAAATTAAAAAACAAATCAATTTAAATTACAAAGTAATGAGTGACAAAATTATATATGAAAAAAAAAAGCTTAAACACGAAATCAAGAGAGAAAAATCAAGTGCTGCGGCGCATACGTAGGGTCGCGATTGCACATATCACAGATCTCGATATTCATAGCCCAATCAGGCCCGATCAGCATGTCGCTCGTGGCTCTTTCCACCATAGAATTCACCATCTCTGCTTTATTTTTCTTCTCGAAATTCAATCAATAAAGTAATCAAATCCTAAATTTTTAACACCGGACACCAATTTCCCGGCGAGATCGCACTCAGTTCCGGCTCCTAAACTCCGGTTAGAAACCTAACGCACTAACGTTCGCTCTCTCTGTTAGGTGTTTTTTCCCTTTCTCTCTCTAGATCCTTTCTCTCTCAGAAGTCTCTTTCTCTCTCTCTAGCAGAAGCACAAATCAAATAGTTTCTTTTTTATTTTCCATAGATTTTTTTTATTTTCGACTTTCCTTTTTAAGAAGCGAATTTGTTATTCGAGTTTTTCAGTTGGATTATTTGAAAATGCTGGACCATTAAGATGATGACACGCGTGGGATAGTTGTGCCATAATTTAGTAGAGGGTAAACTACATTATGACCCTGGTAGATTTTATAACGTTCCACTTCGGATTCTGTTTCTAGATTTCCTATTTTTAGTCCTATTGGTTTGAAAAGAAATTTAATGTTACTCCTAGATGTTAAATAAATTCATTTTTCATCCTTTTCTTATCTATCTCTTTCTATTTTTATAGGTTCACTAAAGTCAAAATTAAAATTAGAATTTTTTATTGGTCATGCCGGATTCAATCTAGTTGGATCAAATAGCCATTTTGAATGTATTTGGAATTGTATTGCAGATTGTTTTTAAAATATTTTTTTTGCTTGCAAATAATTCAAAATAATATTTTTTATTATTTTAAAAAATTTATTTTCGATACCAACACATCAAAACGATCAAAAAACACTAAATTAATTAATTTTATATAAAAAAATTAAATTTTTCTAAAGTATAGTTGGACTCCAAGAACAAATACAACTATAGTACAATTATTCAACTGTAAAGTAAAATTTAAAATTATTACAAATTATATGGTTAATGTAAGAATTATCATACAGTGGAGACTAAAATGGAATATTCTTAATATATATAAGGGCTAAAATGTACCTTACCATTTAGTTCACTGCTGATCAGCCGACCATTTGCAATCCAACGGTTTGTATCGTTTATGCGGTGATTTCTACGGGCAATCGTTACTCTTTACCTGCTGTTAAATGACATCTTGATTAA